>ENA-OPMN01000693-OPMN01000693.1-human-gut-metagenome-genome-assembly--contig:-NODE-693-length-11962-cov-2.220794_pt1 | contig 11962 bp, 8 predicted proteins | sample MGYA00241524_ERZ501745 | MGnify/ENA primary metagenome ERZ501745 (study PRJEB25962, sample SAMEA2042567) | human gut metagenome | biome: human gut; feature: human-associated habitat; material: faeces...
ATCAATGTATGAGAACTGCCTCAGACCGGCATCTTTTGTTTTCATCTCCGTAAAACCTATCATCAGAAGCGCTTCCAATGGTTTGCTGGATGTAATGTGGGCATTCTTGTCGAATACAAGATTTACATTCTTGGCATAGTCATAAGGAGTTTTTATCGGTTCGGTCAGGTTATATGTTCCGGCCGGGAAATAGAGTGTACTGCCGTAAGCGTCCTTGACGAGACGGTTCAGTTCTTTGCCTATTTCGCTGCCATCGTTGCTGATTCCGTATTCGGTCACGACAATATAGCCATTGTCGGCTGGCGACTGCCCGTTCGACACATCAGCCTTCGCACAGGAAGAAAATGCGGAAAGAAGAGTTAAAATGGCAGCGGAAACCCGCAAGAATGATGTCTGGATATTCAGTGTCATAACAAATTATGTTTTTATGAAATCTATAAAGGATCCTCTTTCTGAGGCAAGTTGTTGTTCTCGTTATTACCTGTCTTTGTTTGGGTGTAGTGTAGTGTGGTACTATCTTTTTTGCAAAGATAAAATTTTCTTTTCTAATTCTCCAAAATTATTTGGATTTTTTGCAGCCATACCAAAACATCAACACTAAAAGTTAAAAAAATCACAAAATTTATTTTGTTTTTAAAAATAAATCATACCTTTGCACCCAACTACACCACACCTGAGTTTCCGGGTGCTTAGGGAAGAAATTAATAAACACTATAAATATGAAAGGTGAAACTATCCGAACAGACGCTGCACTACACGGAACCTACTCATACCAGCCTCCTGTACTGACAGTCCTGACAATCTCCCCAGAAGCCGGCTTCGCCGCCAGCAACGAACAGTACAATGACTTGGCCAACGACTGTTACACAGTTGATGGGGATGATGATACATTTGTATGGTAATTAACGACAAACTGAATATGACAATGAACACCATAACTAAAGACTTCCGTCTATTATTTGCATCAGCACTAGCGATCGTTTCCTGCGCGAAGGAAATCTCGGAAACACCGACGGAGCCGGACGACAGCACTCCGGAATACACTACTATAACACTTACAGCCGCGCACCCAGTTATGACGGAGACTGGCGCAGCGGCACAAGAAAACGAGGGAACAGCTGAGATCTCGACCAAAACCATTCTTGATGAAACGAGCGGCAGCGTCAGATGGGCTGTCGGAGACAAACTGAAGCTCGTCTGCGAAGACGGCTCAGACTTCACCACGGATACTCTCTCTGAAGCAGACATAAAGGCCGATGGAAAAACGGCGACATTCAAGGCTACTGTCAAGGCCGGCAAGGCACTCAAATGGGCGGTATATCCATCCGACATTGCAACGGAGCTGACGAACGACGGAAAGTTTTCCGTCACGGTTCCGCAGGTACAGGACGGTAATTTCGAGCACGCCTCGATTGAGGTAGGGGAAATCGGAGAGGGCAACTCCATTGCCCTGAAGAATGTCTGTGCGCTGCTCAAGTTCACAGTAGCGAATGAGGGAGCCGCCAAAGTGTTCATCGGCGGCAACGGAGCTCCGCTCAACGGCAAGGCAAACATATCCAGTAAAATTCTCGAGGATTCCTACACTACCTCAGAGGATGTTCCAGACTACCAGCCCAATGTAGAAGTGACAGTGAACGGTCCTGGCACATACTACGCAGCAATCCTTCCGGCAAAGACGACAGGACTCTCGATGCAGATTTACTCCGCTGACAACAAGCTCCTTGCCGAGAACATTTCCAGCAATGTCCTTGACGCCCCGAGAAAGGCAATCAAGAATCTCGGTGAACTCCGCAGTACACCATTCGCTAACAAGATGTTTGTCACTGAAAACGGAACTGGAGATGGTTCGTCATGGGAAAATGCTTTGTCGTTCTCCACACTGTTTTCTAATCTACAGACATTAAAACTGACCGACCACGTAATCATTATGTCCGAAGGCATAGCTCGTTCAACGACCAGCCTCATTACATTGGCCGCTGGAACCAATTTCAAAGTGTACGGAGGATACCCGACGACATCAAAAGGAACGGACATAACAGGTCGTGACACCAAGAGGAACAAGACAGATTTCGCAGGAATGACACAACAAAAAGAAGGAGAATCAGTCAGACTGTTCAACTACACTGACGGCACAATCGAAACCATTTTCGACGGAGTCGGATTCACCGATACATATCAGAATGTAGCAGGTGAAATTTATACAGGGACCTGCCTTCTCGTCGGAAATGCCAAGAAAGCATATTTCGTCAACTGCAGAATAGATAAAAACGAGAAAGTGGGCAGTGCCGTAGTAAGAGTCGGCGGCACGAAAGCTGTCGTCACATTCGAACGCTGCACATTCTCCAACAACAAGGTTTCAGGCAAGGGTCTCATTCAGGTTCAGAAAGGCGGCAACCTCACCGTCCTTGACTGCGACTTCACACAGGGCAACACCGTAAGCGGAGAAGACCCGAACGGAACATACAAAGACAAATACCGAGTATGCTACAAGACCGGAGGCGTATTCACCTTCAAGGGAGACAACAAGTTTGCACCAGACCAGTTCGAAATGTCAGGCAACTATTAAACAGCTCTCCGAAACTTCATATTCATTAAAGCATAAGAATCCGTCCGCTGGGTCATTTGTCGGCCTGTCGGACGGATTGTCATATTATTTTTTTAACTTTGGGGATATTGTACACACCACCTCCAAGTAAAGTTAACTGATTATGGACATACACATTGACAAGAACTCTCTGATTCCCGTATATCGTCAGATTGTCAACGCGATAGAATCAATGATAGAGACACGGGTCTTGAAGGAAGGGGATATTCTTCCATCAATGAACGAACTCGCAGAGATGCTCGAGATTTCGAAAGAGACATCGAAAAAGGCATATATTGTGCTGCGGGACGATGGAAAGATAGAATCGAAGCAGGGAAAGGGGTTCTATGTCAGGGCAGACGGAGGAGCGAAGAAACTGAAGGTATTGGCGATATTCGACAAACTCAGCACATACAAGCAGATTCTTTTCAACTCAATGCTGGAGGCACTGGACAACAATGCGGAAATCACGATATGCCTGCATGAGCAGAACGTCGATATGCTCGAATATTTTCTGAACGAGAACCTCGACAACTTCGACTACTATGTAATCACCCCTCACTTTCCACTTGAAACATTGACACAGAAGAAAGTTTGCTCTCTTCTGAGGAAAATTCCCAACCGCAAGTTGCTCATGCTCGACAACTGGATGAGACAGATTCATGGAAACTACGGAGCGGTCTATCAGGACTGGGAGAGCGACACCGCCAAGGGGCTTTCCGAAGGTCTGGATACATTGAAAAATTACAAACGGATCAATGTGATAACTCTCCCGTCAAGCCTCTATTCAAAATTCATCCGCACAGGGGTCGAACGCTTTTGCGATGAAAACGGCATAAAGGTCAGATTCGCGGACAAGGTGAGCCGTGACACGGTACAAAAAGGCGAGGTTTATCTTCTCCTGGCCGGACAGTATGACTTGGATCTCATAGAGCTCGTTCGAATTGCCAAGGAGAAGAAACTTGAAGTCGGCAAGGACATAGGTCTGATTTCCTACAACGAGTCGCCTTTCTGCGAGATTATCCTCAACGGCCTCACCACAGTATCCACCGATTTCGCACAGATGGGACGCCTCGCCGGCGAGATGATTCTCAGTCACACCATGACCAAACGCCACTGCGATTTCCGTATGACCCGCCGCGCATCATTCTAGACAATCATTCATGAGCCTTTGGTTTCAACGACCGTCTCAATATAACTGATTTTTCGTATTTTTGTCTTCTGTTGTAATAATTTACTGATATGGCATCATACAGACTAATACCTTACGGGATTTCCGACTTCGCTCAGGTTTGCAGGGAAGACAAGTATTATGCGGACAAGACAATGTATCTCCCGAAAATGGAGACTGCCGGAAACTTCCTTTTCTTCATCAGGCCGAGACGCTTCGGAAAGAGCCTCTTCCTGTCAATGATGAGATACTATTACGACATTCTGGAAAAAGACAATTTCAGCAGTCTGTATTCGGGACTTTGGATAGAACAGAATCCGACGCCCCTTATGGGAGAGTTCCAGGTGCTGTATCTGGACTTTTCCAGGGTAGGTGGGAACATAGATACTTTGTCGCAGAACTTCGATGTCTATTGCAGCGCCGTTGCTGAGGACTTCGCGAGAAGATATGAGGCTTTCTATCCGCCTGAGTATCTGTCAGAAGTTCTCAAACAGAAGACTTTTGTCGGCAAATTGAACGTCATTGACCTCTATGCCAAGAGGATGAAGCGAAAGCTCTACCTGATCGTCGATGAGTACGACAATTTCACAAACGTGGTGCTCAACGTCAAGGGCGAACAAGTATATCATGCAATGACACACGCCGAGGGATTCTACCGGAGCGTTTTCAAGCAGTATAAGGGAATGTTCGACCGCATTCTCATGATGGGAGTAAGTCCTGTCACTATGGATGACGTGACGAGCGGCTATAATATCGCAACTTCGCTCACCCTTGACCCTGATTTCAACATGATGCTTGGATTCAGCGAGACAGAGGTGAGGGAGATGATCCGGTACTATCAGAGTGTTGGCGCACTCAAGGCAGATGAGGACGCGCTGATTGCAGAGATGAAACCATGGTATGACGGGTACTGCTTTTCTGCGAAGTCCCTTAACACAGACCCGAAGATGTACAATACCGACATGGTCAGTTACTATCTTCGCCACTACATCAGCCGCGGGGAGGCCCCAGAAGAAATGCTGGACCGCAACACAGCGACTGACTACAACAAACTCGACAAACTCATCCGTCTCGACCAACTGGACGGAAACCGCAAGAGCGTACTTCTGGAGGTTGCGCAGAACGGTTTCACTCTCGGTGAAGTTCAAGCGTCTTTCCCTGCACACAGACTGATTGAACCGGACATGTTCAAGAGCCTGCTCTACTACTATGGCCTGCTGACAATCGGAGGCACACGCGGAGTGAACACTATATTGAGCATCCCGAACAATAATGTCCGCAAACAGTTCTACGAGTACCTTGTTATCGAATACAACAAGATACTTCAAGTCAATATGTCGAAACTGTATGAAACATTCGATGCTGCAGCCCTCGACGGAGACTGGCGTCCGATGATGGAATACATCTGTCAGCAGTACCACGACACCACCTCAGTACGCAGCCTCATAGAGGGAGAGAGAAACATTCAGGGGTTCATGACGGCGTATTTCAGCCTAAATCCTTATTATCTCACTAATCCCGAAGTTGAACTAAACCACGGATACTGCGACTTCTTCATGATGCCGGACTTCAACCGCTGCTCCACGACAGCACACGCCTACATAGTCGAACTGAAATATCTCAAGCCAGATGCGACAGAGGAAGAAGCACGGAAGCAGTGGTTCGAGGCCGAGGAGCAAATCAGAGGCTATGCCTACGGAAAAGCAGTAAGGAATCTTAGCGGGAAGGCAACGCTACATCTGATTGTGGTACAAATAAAAGGATACAACCTCTATCGCATGGAAGAGGTGAGATAGTTTCCAATAAAAATACTTGAATATTTAGGTGTGGTATAGTGTGGTGTTTTCAAAAAGTTTTGTAACTTTGCACTACTATTCAAGCCGTCATTGTATGACGACAAAACAAAATACCACATCTGATGAAAAGAAACACTGCAAGGAAAGAAGCAGGATGGGTCAAATGGGAGGTTCTGCTCCTGTTGTGGATGGCTTACCTGCTCAACCAAGGAGACCGCCAAGTATTCAACACCGTGCTTCCGTCGATACGCGAAGCACTGAATCTCACCGACACATCCGTAGGCCTCATAGCGACGCTGTTCAACTTGTTCTACGCATTCATGGTACCGCTCGGAGGATGGATGGGGGACCGTTTCAGCCGCAAATGGGTGGTGACCTTCTCCATTCTGTTCTGGAGTGCCGCGACGATGTTCACAGGAATCGCCAACAGTGTCATTATGCTCGTAATCACGCGTAGTATTGCGACCGGCGGTGGGGAGGCGTTTTTCGGCCCGGCCAACTATTCCTTGCTCGGACAATATCACACGGACACTCGTGCCCGGGCAATGTCCATCCATCAGACGGCCTATTATATAGGGGTAATTCTTGCCGGATGGCTCGCCGGATTCATCGCAGACAAATTCGACATGCTTCATCCGGGTGAAGGATGGAAATATTCCTTCATTCTCTTCGGCGCAGCCGGAATAGTCTGGGGACTGCTGATGGCATTAAGACTTAAAGACAAGCCGTTCAGTGAAGAAGAGAAAAAGAGCCGGGAAGAAAACAAGCCTGGCATACTGGATGGATTCAGAACAGTGTTCACTACCCCTACTGCCACATTTCTGACTTTAGGCTTTTCAGGCCTCATCTTCGTAATAACCGGCTACATGACATGGATGCCGGCCTATCTCCAGGACGAATGCGGTCTCAGTCAGGCCTCTGCAGGTTTCAACTCAATGTTCTGGACCTACGTGGCAGCATTCGTGGGTGTGCTCCTGACAGGTTCCCTATCCGACAGGCTCGCAGCACGTTCACCTGAACAAAGGATGGTGCTTCAGGCCTTAGGACTGATTCTCGGCGCCGTTCCTCTCTTCATAATCGGGCACAGTGCCACACTTTGGACCCTATACGCATGCTTCGCCGGATGGGGATTCTTCCGTGCAGTGTTCGACGCGAACACCTACGCCGTACTATATGACGTGACTCCTCCCCACCTGCACGCTTCATGCTCAAGCGCAATGATCACCACCGGGTTTGCCGTCGGTGCGCTCGCTCCGGTCGTTCTCGGAGCTCTGAAGGACAGTCTCGGAAGTCTGCAGGAGACATTTCCGATACTCGCCGCAATTTGGCTTGTGTGCGGAATCATAATGCTGGTCGTGGCTTTCAAACTCTACCGGAAAGACTACGACAAGAACAAGGGAAACCGCTGAACTTGCCACTCACAACAGGGCTGATGCCCACACCAGAAAAACGCTACTAAATAATAATCAAGATGGATTTATCAGAAAAGATACGGAAGCCCCGTGCAGGACTGCTGCTGATTGCGTCTCCCCGTTTCAAGAACATTTCCGGCCCGAAAAAGGGTTCATACGGACAAAAGAAGGACGATGTCGCCAAGCATATCCTCTCAACCCTCGATTTCCTTGATGTCACATTTCCCGGGATTGTATATGAACGGGAAGATGCGGAAAAGGCGATGGACGCTTACTACAATGCAAAGGTCGATTTCATAATCGCCGAATTTCTTTCATGGAGCGAGGATTTCGCATGGATAAGGTTTCTTCGTGACTGTCCCGATATTCCTATTCTCTTCACAAACATCGCAAAAGAGAGAATGGCATTCGAAACGACATTGGACGAAGATGATTTCGTGGAATACCTGTGCAGCGGCACTCTAGTGGGATCACTCGAAGCCTCAGGTTCCATCAGGCGCAGCCATAGAAAAGGAGTGAAGATCGTCATGGGCACGAGACCCCAGATTACGGAAGAGATCCGCTCCTTCTCTCGTGCCGCTTACGCAAGAACAGTACTCCGAAACTCAAATGTAGGCCTTATGGCAAATATGAACGAGGCCATGTGGTCAACCTACATTGACAATTACGACCTGTTCACGAAGATCGGCCCTGAAATTCACTACCTGCCATCGTCTGACTACAAGGAAACGCTTGATTCACTGACAGATAAGGAAGTAACGGAATATGCCGACAGCCTCACTGAACGCTACCGGATGATGGATGATGTAGAGAAGGAAAAGTTCATAGGCTGCGTCAGGGCTTCGCTGGCGCTGAAGAAGATGGCACAAGAGCGGGACATCGATGTCATGGTATATAATGACATTGATCCATCCACTTTCAAGGTGAGCGGATGCCGCGCAGGCTTCTATCATGACTGGTTCAATGAGAATCTTTCTGTGCTCGTACCGGAAGCGGACATGGGCGCAGGACTTGCCACTTACGTCCTGAAACTGATTTCAAAGGGTCACGTGAACTTCATCGAACCTTTTCACATAGAGGATGACTTCGAGACATTTGCAGGAGGCCATGCGGGTCCCAACGACCATACCGACCCTAAATGGAAGGACAATGTATTGATTGCCAAAGATGTACGTTTCGCCAAGACGAAATACAAATATGCCGGAGCACCATTCGGCTGGTACCGCTTCAGTCCGGGCAAGAAGACAGTGACGGGCATCTTCGAGGAAGACGGACACTACAAGATGGTCTGCTTTATGGCAGAGTCTCTTCCAGGAGACCATATTCTCGCGACCTACTCTCACAGCATATTCCGGCCAGAGGTTCCGGTCAAAGATCTGTTTGAACGGATTCTGAAAATCGGCGTTACACAGCACTACGCCATTACTGACGGGGACTGGAGAAAAGAACTCGGTGAGTTCGCCGAAATCATGGGATTCGAATTCTACGATATACGATAGTCATACGCCATCCTAATATCTCGGAATCATAAGGATATACCATTCAAAACAAGATTTAACACATTAAAATACAGGAATATATGAGTTTTATGTACAACCCGTTTCCGTTCGATGATCCTAAACCGGTGAACCGTCCGGAACTTTCAGAAAAGACAATTTCATCAATCACGGATGGTGGAACGCCAGCTGTGGCGAAGAAGTTTGCTGCACCGGTAATCGAAAAGGCACGCACAGAAAACCAAATCATAGCATTCGACGGATATGCCACCTCCGACTGGACCGTTTTCATCAATCTGCTCGCACGTGAATGCGCCGCTGCCGGGATTGAATTCGAAAGTGTCGATGCCAATGCAGAGTGCTTCAAGAGCGGAAAGGAAATCGACGCAATGATAGATCCGCTGCTCATATGGGACAAGAAAATCGACCCTACTCTGCTCTACGGAAAGATTTACAAGGGCGGATACGAAGGAATGCTTGACGAACAGAAAACACAGGCGTTCGAGGAAAAAGTGTCCACACTCAAGAAGGGTGCAGGCAAGGTCATCGCAGTCTATGGTTACGGAACATTGATTCCGCGCTTCAGGCCTCTCTATGACACAAAATGTTTCTTTGACCTTACACCGAAGACATCCATTCTCAGAATACGCCGCGGAGAGTATGTAAATATCGGAAAGAAGCGTCCTGACATCATCAACCGCGTTATCCGCCGCTGCTACTACTGCGACTTCGAGTTGGCAGTCTGCAGCCGGCGCGAACTCCTTCAGAACAATGTCCCTGATTTCTGGTTCCTCAGCGATGATCCTCAAAACATTCAGATGCTGACTTACGAGGCCTTCGCCGATATCTGCGCCCAACTCGTGAAATATCCGTTCCGTGCCAAACCATGCTACATTGAAGGCGTGTGGGGAGGCTCCTACATGAAGAGACACCGTAATCTCCCTGAGCAGATGCGCAACGCAGCATGGGTTTTCGACTTCATACCGATGGAGGTCAGCGTAGTCGTAGAAGCCGGTTCCAAAAAACTTGACATAAACTTCTGCTCATTTGTCTGCCGCGAGGGTGAGAGTCTCATGAGCAAGGATGCCGTAGAGAAATTCCACGGATATTTCCCGATCCGATTCAATTACGATGACAGTTATCACTCGACTGGAAACATGTCCATCCAGTGTCACTCAGGCTCAGCCTACAACCGTGAACATTACGGAGAATTCGGCCGACAGGACGAGAGTTATTATGTGTGCGTAACCGGACACGATGCCAAGACCTTCATCGGCTTCCGTGACGATGCGGACATTCCACAGTTCTTCCGCGAAATAGAGGCTGCCGACACTAAGCATACACCATGCGACTATATGAAATATGTCAGCTATGAGGAGTCCAAACCGGGCCTTCAGGTAATGCTTCCGGCCGGAACGATACACTCCAGCGGACGCAACCAGGTGATTCTCGAAATAGGCTCGCTCACCATCGGTTCCTACACATACAAGATGTATGACTATCTCCGCCTGGACTTCGACGGCAAACAAAGGCCTATCCACACCCGTCACGGAGAAGAAAATGTAGCACAGAACCGCCGCACGTCCGTAATTCACGATCCCAATAGCCCTGACTACATAGTACAGAAGCCACGTGTCACAGAATCCGGCGACGGCTGGAAAGAGCTGATTCTCGGTGAGAACCAACAGCTGTACTTCAGTCTGAGACGTCTGGATTTTGAAAAAGAATGTCCTCAGGATACAAAGGGTGAAAGATTCCATGTGCTTGCCCTTGTCGATGGCGACCACGTACGTGTGCGCAGCAAGGCACATCCGGAGAGGTTCTACGATATGGACTACCTCGACATAGTGTGCGTACCTGCCGATATGGGAGAATATGTGATTGAAAATCTCGGCAAGGAACCTGTGATGGTCCACAAGACCATGCTGCGTGATGGTTATCAGGATGTCGTTCTTTAAAAAACACAAGTTATTGAAGAATGTTGAAGGATATTCTGCTCCTTGACGTCGGCGGTACTTTCATAAAATGCTCCGACGGACGGGAAATTCCGATAAACTCCGATGGCAGCCGCGAAGAGATCTCCGGATCCTTCGCGGTGGCTGTCGGGGCTTTCATTGATAATCCTGCACGCACAGATAATGTCGGAATCGCCGTGGCAATTCCGGGGCCGTTCGATTACGAAAGGGGCATATTCCTTATGAAGCATAAGTTTGCCGCCGTTTATGGGGAGAATTTCCGTGACGTGGCCGGAATACCATCCGGCATAGAATTGCGTTTCACCCACGACGTGAACTGCATGCTTTCCGGTGAGATGCACTACGGAAATGGACGAGGATACTCACGGGTAGCGTTAGTTACACTCGGAACAGGTCTGGGATTTGCGATGTCCATAGACGGACATATTCTCAAGAATGAGACCGGCTCCCCTCTTGTCAGCATATTCAGCATCCCTTATCGTGACGGCATACTCGAAGACTATGCCTCAAAACGCGGGTTCATAAGAGAATTCGAGAGACTCGGAGGAACGGGAGCCGCCACTGTCAAGGATATAGCGTCTCTCGCCACTCATGGCGATGCCCTGGCTCTCGCGACATTCCGGGAAGTCGGAACAACCATTGGCAAAGCCATATCTCCTATCATTGAAAAGTACCAGATAGAATGCCTGCTTCTAGGAGGACAGATTTCCCGTTCTTTCTGTTTTATGGAGAATGCTCTGCACGAAAGTCTCTGCAACACGAAAAGCATCAAACTGATTTCTCCGATTTCAGACTTCGACAATGCCACGTTCAACGGACTGAGGAGCATGTTTTAGAAAATACTTACATTTGACCTGAGTCAAACGGACCAACTGACACATAACACACTACAATATGACAAAAAGAGCATTGACATTGGCAACAATTGCCGTCCTTACGGCTGGATGCGCGAAAAACGAAATAAGTATTGAACGACACGACGGATATACTATAGTGTCACAAACGCGTGGGCCCGAACTCGGCTACAGCGAGACTTCCGGGGTCATCATACTGAATATCGACGGATTTGCGTTCAAGGACCTTGACAAGGACGGCAAACTTGACATATACGAAGACTGGCGAAGGCCGGTCTCCGAACGTGCAGAAGATTTGGCTGCGCAGTTGCCGATAGAGCGAATATGCGGACTGATGCTGTATTCCAGCGCGGTCGATGCTATGACGGCAGAACTTACAACGAAGCAAGCAGGTTATCTCAAGGACGACTACATCAGACATATGCTGGTGAGAAATATCGCTGATGCCGCAACTGGAGCTGCATGGTCCAATAAAGTGCAGGCATTCTGTGAGGCAGAGCCGTTCGGCATCCCGTCGAACAACTCCAGCGACCCAAGGAATTATACCAACGGACAGGCCAATACAAACACCTATCAGCCGGAACCTGACGGAGAATTCGATCCTGACGGGACAAGCAAGATTTCACTTTGGCCTCGTGAAGTAGGAATGGCCGCCACTTTCGATCCGATGATA
>ENA-OPMN01000696-OPMN01000696.1-human-gut-metagenome-genome-assembly--contig:-NODE-696-length-11938-cov-2.649583_pt1 | contig 11938 bp, 8 predicted proteins | sample MGYA00241524_ERZ501745 | MGnify/ENA primary metagenome ERZ501745 (study PRJEB25962, sample SAMEA2042567) | human gut metagenome | biome: human gut; feature: human-associated habitat; material: faeces...
CACCACTTCATCGGTCATGAAACTCTCCTCTTCCATCGGGAAATGTATGACGGCAGTAAAGTCCTTGCTCACCGTCACCTCCTTCTCTTGGGTCTTGTAACCCACTGCCGACACACGGAGCTTGTATTTTCCCGCCGGAAGCTTGCGGAACTCAAATTGTCCTTCTTCATTGGAAACCGTTCCCTGACCACTGCCGATAATCAAAACCGTGGCATACGGTATATTTTCCTCCGTACCTTTCACTATCACATGGCCGGAAATCATATTGCCTTCTTTTATAGGATTTACGGCAAAAGCTACGCTGGCACTTACCACTGCAAGTACCAACGCCAAAATGTATTGTTTCATCAAATTAGCGCTCTAAATAAAAAAAATAATTCAAGTCTGAAAAAAGATAATCATCCGAGATGCCGCACTTCGTTCACTGAAATGCCGGACTTCGAGACTAAAATGCCTGGTATCTACATACAAAAAATCCAGGCGTTTTTAAACCTAATGACTATGAAAAAAGAGCGGGAGGAGCGCGAAGGGAAAGGGTACGTATCACTTCCCCCTTAACAGTAGGTGTTGCCGGTTTGGCTCTGAGCATGGCCAGCAAAGGACGCATCGGGTGCTGAACCTCATACACATCCACTCCGGAAGAGTAGAATGCCGACAAATGCCCGATAACCAAAAGGGAAGTCTGAGAGTGAGAGTGTGTGCCATGAAAAGGGTGCGAGTGCGTTATCATCACCCCATTCACATAATGGACGTGAGTGAACGCAGTGATACTTGCCTGGTACATGATAAACAGTACCAGCAAGCTCAATGCACCTATAATTTTTTTCTTCTGCTTCACGTCCAAAAACTTATACTATAGATTTTGAGCCGCAAAGATAGTGAATTATTCTTTAACTTTGCCAAACAAGAACTCATAATCACGCTTGGAAGCCGGCGCCGCCCACTCTTCGGGAATAAACTTCCACTGATTCAGCGTACGCGGTTCAATCACCTTCTTCTGCTCAATGTACTGCATCAGATAATAGCGTAAGTCCTTATCCGTAGAGTGGATGATGCGTTCCTTCAATTCATCCTGCGAGATGCCGGCCCCCTTTGTCAGCAATTCGCCGCCACCGTTTCCGCGATAAGAATTCACCGCTACCTTATACATTTTATCCATATCGAACGGAGTACCGTCTGCCATACTGAGAATGGCTACCTTCTCGCCATCCGGCTTGGTCACATCCACCGTGTAGATAATACCCGCCGCAGAATCGAAGTTGAAGCTGAAATTCTTGAATGAGGCCCTATCCGTAGCACCTTCGCGGCGCTTCTCACGGAAGAGAAGGATATGGTCGTCCGGAGACTTCATCCGATTGGTCCACAAATCATACGACATCTCCAAGGCATCGCGTATCTCCTTCCCCGTCAGACGCATGGTGTAAAGCATATTTTCGTACTTATACAGATTGAACATATCGTTCACAAAAATGTCTCCTTTACGGATTTCCGTATCATAGGACAAAGGAGCCGCAAAAGAAATATCCGCTCCGCTGATTGCCAACTGCAATTCGTGGATAAGGTCTATAAAAGCGGAAGAACCGAAATAGGCAGGACGTGTGGAGATAGTCTCGGTAAAGGAACCAATTTTCTTGGAAACAAAATTCTGCACAGCTTCATTTTCGGGGGCAAAGCGTTGCATGAACTCTTCGCTGACGCCGTAGTCTTGCGTATCGGACAGTATGCCGTCTATCTTCTTGTCTATAACTTTACCATCACGCAGTTTCAAGGTTATATCCACATTACTCACAACAACACCGTTGCTGGCAGGGTCCATCACCAGTACCGAGTCACCGGCTATGTTGCACACCCTCTTGCATTCGCGCGCATGGTCGTGCCCCATCAGGACAATATCGAATCCCGGCACGTTGCACGCCACTTCCACCGAAGCGTTTTCGCGATACTTGCCTCCCATCAGCTGGGCATCCTGGCCGGCATGGAACATACCGATAACCAAATCAGGCTTTTCCTGCTCACGGATAATCTTCATCCATTTGCGGGCAGTCTCCTCCATATCGTCGAAACGCAGCCCTTTCCACAGATTCTCTGAAAGCCATACGGGGATGGCAGGAGTTATCATACCGAGAACCACAATTTTCACTCCGTCACGTTCCAGCACCTCATAGGGTTTGAAATGGGTTTCTCCGGTAGCAGTATCCACAATATTGGCACCCAATATCGGAAAACGGCAGTCACCTGCCCAACGGTCAAAAACGGTCCGGCCGGTCTCTACGTCATGGTTACCCATATTGCCGGCATTATACCCCATGAAATTCATCATCTCCGCTGCCAGATGAGGGGCAACGGTATCTATGTAATTATAATAATAGGCTGTGGGCTGTCCCTGCAGAATGTCACCATTGTCCAAGAGAATCAGATTTTTGCCATAAGCCTCACGTTCTTTTTGCACCAAAGCATGCACACGTGCCAGACTGCCGGTTGCCTCCCGGCGGCGTATAAAGTCGTAGGGATAGTAGTTGCCGTGTATATCACTGGTCTGTACGACTTTCAGTTTCACCTCTCTTTCCTGCGCAGGCAGTATGCTTGTCAGGACAAAAATCCAGATAAAAAAACAACTAAATCTTTTCATTATATTTCCTTATTTCTTGTCGGTTCTTATAAGTTCATAGGATGGGTAAACATAAACCGCGCTCCATCCGTATAGGCAGGATCTATCCAAATCTCGCCGCCCCACTTCTCAACGGTCAGCTTACAGATGGACAAGCCCAAGCCGGTTCCCTGCACATATTCGTTCAGCTTCTCGAAACGTTCGAACACCCGTTTCTGTTTGTCCAATGGAATGCCGCAACCAGTGTCAGTCACCGAGAATACTGCAACATTCCTCGCCGTATCCGGCTCCAGCTTCAAGGTTATCGTACCTTCTTTTGTAAACTTGTCCGCATTGGAAAGCAGATTTATCACAACCTGCTGTAAACGCTGCACATCCGTCCGCATCTCCACTACCTCACGTTCACACTCAAATAAGAATTGATTGGTCGACCTGCGTGCCTGGGCCACGGAAGCTACTACCTGCTGGCATATCTGCACTACATTGCAGCTCTCCAAAGAAAGGATGACGCGGTCGGCCTCCAAACGGGACACATCCAATATGTCATTAATCAACCGAAGCAGCAAATCAGAGTTGGTCCTAATAATCTCGAAATAGCCACGCTGTTCTTCTTCCGAGGCTCCTCCGGCAGACAGCACGTCCGAGAAGCCCACAATCGCATTCAATGGAGTACGGATTTCGTGGCTCATATTGGCAAGGAAAGCACTCTTCAGACGGCTGGATTCTTCGGCACGGTCTTTTGCTTCGCGCAAGGCACCCTCGGATACCTCCAGTTCATCCTTCAACTTCTTTGTATGATAATAAAAGTAAAGGGAAACGAACAAACCGCCCAACAGCACCAACAGAACAGCACCGACAGACCAGATATGATACTTGTACTGTTCGTAGAAAGAAGGGGTTACGTTCAGCATCTTTACCGGCTGCGGAAGGCCGGTGATATTCAGTTTCTTTTCCTTCACAAGTTTACCGTCCAGTATGGTCTCATTCGGAATGATTTCCATATGGGTCTCACTATCCTGGGAGGTGGTCAGCAGGCGGTAAGACTGTCTTGCCATCTCCTTGCCCAAAGCACGGTAGGCAGGAACGACACCTGCCACAGCCCAATATCCCAAGCCTACGGAACTGAGCGAGAAAGTGGGCAAAGTGGGAGCTGCTTCCATCATGGCGTAGGTTGCATTCCGCATGAAGTAACCATCGTTCATGTCCACACGCCATGTCCCCATCAATATAGCTGTATTTTCCGGTAACTCATGCAATCTGTCACAAATGGTATATATGGTATTGACGCGTCCGTCCAGCAGAATCAGGTTTAGTTCCGGGAACTTCTGCATCTCCTTCACTACATAGGCCTGCATGGCAACGCCGCCATAACTGTTGTCTGAGACAAAAGCGATATTCTTGGTGCCGGGATACATCTGCTTTATCATATTGATGTTGGCCTCCACATCATACTCATAAACGAAGCCAGCCTTGATAGGCGAACTGGGGAAATCCGTGAAGAAGTCGACGGATTCGGGCATCCAGGTCTTCAGGTCAACGGTATCACCCGGCAGCAATATGGCGTTCCGGCTGGACAGTGCACTCACTACCGGAGTATTGCCGCATATGGAGTCTTCCAGAGAAAGATAGGCAGCCCAGGCTTCCTGCCCTATAAGTACAATCAGCGCCGGACTTTTATCACCTTGATATTTAGCCAACAGCTCAGCCATTCTCCTCTCCCAAAGAGGGGATTCGGAAAAACTCTTGCAGTTCATGTTCTCCAATGCGATGGTGTTTGTCCCGCCCAGGCGTTGGAACTCCTCCATAAAGTCGGAGATGTTGCCGGAAGTACGGCCGGCATCCGGATTATAGGAACTGATAATCAGTACCGGATGCTCTCCCGTAATAGAAAAAGCGGGCAAAAGGCAACAGAAAAGCGCTACCATGCATGGTAATATTGTACGATATATGTGTTTCAATTGATTGATTCGTTTAATTGCTCCATAGCTTTGACAAATATAGATAAAAGTTGGAACCTAAAGAAAAAACAACAATTGTTTTTTTGTACTTTTGGCACCTATTATAAAATGAGATACAAAATGATACAAGATTTTCATCGAATGATATCTGCCGCTCTCGGCATATCAGAAAGACAAATAAGCCAGACCCTCGGCCTGCTGGAAGACGGAGCGACAATCCCTTTCATCAGCCGTTACCGCAAGGAAGCAACGGGAGGACTGGACGAAGTGCAGATTGAAGCTATCCAGACGCAATATGAGAAACTGAGCGAAACCGCCAAACGTAAAGAAACCATCCTGAACACCATACAGGAACAAGGTAAACTGACCGCCGAACTTCAGAAGCGCATCGAGGAGACTTGGGACAATACCCTACTGGAGGACATCTACCTCCCCTACAAGCCCAAACGGAAAACACGTGCCGAAGCAGCCCGTCAAAAAGGACTGGAACCCCTCGCCACCCTGCTGATGCTGCAACGTGATCCTCATCCGGAGGAACGCGCCGCCAATTACGTGAAAGGAGACGTGAAGAACGTGGAAGATGCACTGAAAGGTGCCCGTGACATCATAGCCGAGCATGTTAGCGAAGACGAACGTGCCCGAAACAGCGTGCGCAACGCATTTGCCCGCCAAGGCATACTGACCGCCAAAGTAGTGAAAGGCAAAGAAGAGGAAGCGACCAAATACCGTGACTACTTCGACTGCTCCGAATCGTTGAAGCGATGCAACTCCCACCGCCTGCTCGCCATCCGGCGTGCCGAAGCGGAAGGCCTGCTGAAAGTCAGCATCAGCCCAGACGATGAGGAGTGCGTGGAACGGCTGGAACGCCAATTCGTACGGAGCAACAACCCCTGCGGACAGCAAGTGGCGGAAGCCGTGCAGGATTCCTACAAACGCCTATTGAAGCCATCCATAGAGACGGAATTCGCCACGCAAAGTAAGGAACGTGCTGATGAGGAAGCCATCAAGGTATTTGCCGAAAACCTCCGTCAGTTGTTGCTGGCTTCACCACTGGGGCAAAAGCGTGTGATGGGTATAGACCCCGGATTTCGTACGGGTTGTAAAGTTGTGTGCCTCGATGCACAAGGAAATCTGCTCCACAATGAGAACATCTACCCCCACCCTCCGGTCAGCAAGCAGAAAGAGGCATTTGCCAAGCTGCAAATGATGATAGAGTCTTATAAGATAGATGCCGTAGCCATAGGTAACGGAACTGCCAGCCGCGAGACGGAGGAGTTCTTGAAACATCAGCGCTTCAACCGCGACATACAGATATTCATCGTCAGCGAGCAGGGAGCTTCCATCTATTCGGCCTCTAAAATTGCACGGGACGAGTTTCCCGACTACGACGTCACCGTACGCGGTGCTGTGTCCATAGGCAGACGACTGATGGACCCGCTGGCAGAGTTGGTAAAGATTGACCCGAAATCTATTGGTGTGGGGCAATACCAGCATGATGTGGACCAAACCAAGCTGAAAAAATCACTGGACCAGACCGTAGAAAACTGTGTAAACTTGGTAGGTGTCAACCTGAACACCGCAAGCAGCCATCTACTGACCTACATCTCGGGATTGGGTCCGCAACTGGCACAGAACATTGTGAACTATCGCGCCGAAAACGGTGCCTTCACCTCGCGCAAGGAACTGATGAAAGTACCTCGTATGGGTGCCAAGGCGTTTGAGCAATGTGCCGGCTTCCTACGCATTCCGCAGGCAAAGAATCCGCTGGACAATACTGCCGTACACCCGGAAAGCTATTGCATCGTAGAACAAATGGCAAAGGACTTGGGTTGCAGCGTAGCCGAGCTGATAGCCAACCGGGAGCTGCGTCTGAAGATTAATCCGGAACGCTACCTCTCCCCCACCGTGGGCATGCCGACACTGAAAGACATCCTGCAAGAGCTGGACAAGCCCGGACGTGACCCACGCGGACCGATAAAAATATTTGAATTTGATAAGAACGTGCGCACCATCAGCGACCTGCGCGAAGGCATGGAATTGCCCGGCATCGTAGGAAACATCACCAACTTCGGCGCATTTGTCGATATAGGCATCAAGGAAAACGGACTGGTACACCTCTCCCAACTCGCCGACAGATTCATATCAGACCCTAATGAAGTAGTGTCCATTCATCAACATATACGCGTAAAGGTACTCAGCATAGATATGGACCGGAAACGCATACAGCTGACAATGAAAGGAGTGGAACAGAATTAGTGATTAGGGATTAATGATTAATGGTTAGTGGTTAATGGTTTCTGTATTAATCATTAATCCCTAATCACTAATCCCTTATAATAGTGTCTTAAGATAATTACTGTACCAAGCACTAAAAGTAGTGAACACAGAATAGAGCCTTCGAACCCGAAAGTTCCTCCATTTATCAGATTTTCTTCCGGAAAGTGAAGAATCAGCAGATTCTCATTGCTAAATTCATTTCCACTGACTTTATATCCCAAAACAGAACCTTGAATCCAGTTCCAGAACCAATGCAAGGCAATGGGGAAACAGAGGTTGCGCGTGTATATATAGGAAGCTCCCAAGAAACAACCCGCCAGCATGATATTCAAAAACGGGACGAAGGCAAAGCTGGGATTGAAAAGATGCATCAACGAAAATAACACCGCAGAGATAAGCAATGCCACAAACTTATTGACGCCTCCATCCAGCATACGCCCTAAAATGAAACCGCGTCCAATAACTTCTTCCGTAACTGCCACTAAAAAATAAAGCAAAAGACTCGACAACAACGAAATGGGAGAAAACAAGACCCCTGCCACTTCCACAGCCCCCAACAATAAAGACAAGCCAAAACCAACTGCATACAAGAACACGACAAACAAAGCTCCGTTCAGCAGGCTTCTACCCCATCCCTTCAAAGACAAGCCCAAGCCCGAAAAAGGAAGCTTCCTGAAGCCCAGCACCATACAAGCGGCAATAAGCCCACTAGCCAACATCAAGGCTTCATTCAACATCATTAAATAGACGCTCATCCCACCAGCTTGTGTCTTCAACTCAGGGAAAGCAATCGCAAAAGGTATGGCAAACAAAAACAGAAAAATCACAAAAAGTACAGTAAACAGTACTATATCAACGAATGCCAGCCAAATACGTTTTGTTTTACTCACAGCAACACACTCTTCCTTCACCGTTTCTTCCGTCTCCATTTGTATCTCATTTTGATTAATATCCGACAAAAATAATAATAAAAAGAAAAAACTTCACGTATTCCTGCCGGTTTCTTCTTATATTTGAAAAATCAATCTGGAATCGACAAACATGAAACTTAGAAAAATACTTTTAGCCGTTGCCGGACTGGCGTTAATGCTGAATGCCTCGGCACAAAAATCCCAAAGATACTACGTGGCCAAACCCGGCACCCTGGTGGAACTGACGACAGAAGCGGAAGCCAATGAAATCACCCAACTGACCCTGCAGGGCAAGCTGAATGCCGTAGATTTCAGGCATCTACGGGATGAATTCAAAAACCTGCAACTGCTGGACATTTCCAATGCCTCCATCAGCATGTATGCAGGCAAGAACGGGACTTATCCAAACCGTTTTTATGTATATCCTGCCAATTGCATTCCGGCATATGCCTTCTGCAAGCAAATGGACAACAGTACATTTGTAGGTAAGGAGACGCTGACCAGGATTATCCTTTCCGACAAGACCAAGAACATCGAAGATGCTGCCTTTAAGGGATGCAAAAATCTCAAGATATGCCAGATACGGAAGAAAACGGCTCCCAATCTGTTGTCCGAAGCATTGGCCGATAGCGTTACAGCCATATTTGTTCCATTGGGATGCAGTGACTCCTACCGTACCAAAAAGAAATGGGAGACCTTTGCATTCATTGAAGGAGAACCACTGACAGTAAATGTGCAGATTGGTAAAATGGGCAGCCTTGCCAGCGAACTGTTAAGAGCCGGATTTCAGCCCAAAGACGTTAACTTTCTGACCGTTGAAGGAAAAATGGACGAAGCCGACTTCACATTGATACGCGACTATATGCCCAATCTGGTTTCCATCGACATGACCAACAGTAATGCCACTGCAATTCCCGACTATACTTTCACCCAAAAGAAGTATCTGCTGAACGTACGGCTCCCGCAAGAGCTTAGAAGCATCGGACAGCGTGCATTCAGTGGCTGCGGTCGTTTGTGCGGCACGCTGGTGCTTCCTGCTAGTGTAACCGCCATTGAGTACGGAGCATTTATGGGATGCGACAACCTGCGCTATGTGCTTGCCACGGGGAATAAGATTACCACGCTGGGCGACAACCTTTTCGGCGAAAGCCAAGGCAAAATTATATATAAGGAGAAACAATAACCCAGACTATTCCCCGCCTTAATAAGAACAAAGAGACTCTTTTAATAGCAAAAGAAGGTGTGTTAGAATGATAGCTAAAAATCATTCTAACACACCTTCTTCTTTTTTTCAATATCGCACAAGCCTTTATTAAACAAAAAAGATATGAAAGAAGAATCGTTCCATCATGGCAGAAATATTGTTCCACCGTGGTGAAAAAATCGTTCCACCATGGTGGAACGATTTTTTCCTCATGATGGAACGATTTAAAATATGCTTATTTAGTCCTTAGCTTCCGTTATCACTTTGTTGCGTACATACGTGCACGCAACTCCTTAATGTGGTCTGAAGTGATGTATTCGTCATACTCCATCATCTTGTCGATAATACCGTTCGGAGTCAATTCGATGATACGGTTGGCAACCGTCTGAATGAACTCGTGGTCGTGGGATGAGAAAAGGATATTGCCTTTATAGGTCTTTAGATTATTGTTGAATGCCTGGATAGACTCCAAGTCGAGGTGATTGGTAGGTGTATCCAGAATCAAGCAATTGGCATTGCGCAGCTGCATACGTGCAATCATGCAACGCATCTTCTCACCTCCCGACAATACGCTTGCTTTCTTCAGCACCTCCTCGCCGGAGAACAGCATACGTCCCAGGAAGCTCTTCATATAGACTTCATTGCCTTCACCGAACTGGCTCAACCAGTCCACCAGATTCAGGTCTGTATTAAAGAATGCAGTATTGTCCAGCGGCAGGTAAGCGGTGGTAATAGTCACACCCCAGTTGAAAGTACCTGCATCCGGTTTCATATTCTCGTTGATAATCTCGAACAGGGCGGTCATGGCACGCGGGTCGTGCGAAAGGAATACAATCTTGTCTCCCTTCTCTACGTTGAAGTTGACGTCGCGGAACAGCACCGTACCATCTTCCAGCGTTTTCGTCAAACCGGAAACTTCCAGAATCTGATTACCCGGTTCGCGTTCGGGCGTAAAGATGATGCCCGGATACTTACGTGATGACGGCTTGATTTCTTCTACATTCAGTTTCTCCAACATCTTCTTGCGGCTGGTAGTCTGCTTGCTCTTTGCCACATTGGCACTGAATCGGCGGATAAACTCTTCCAGCTCTTTCTTCTTCTCCTCGGCCTTTGCCTTCTGGTTCTGCTGCTGACGGAGCGCCAGCTGGCTGGACTCGTACCAGAAGCTATAGTTACCGGCAAAGAGGTTAATCTTTCCGTAGTCGATGTCCACCGTATGCGTACAAACGGAGTCGAGGAAGTGACGGTCGTGGCTTACCACCAGCACCGTATGCTCAAAGTTGGAGAGGTACTCTTCCAGCCAAGTCACGGTCTCCATATCCAAGTCATTGGTAGGCTCGTCCAGCAGCAAGTTATCAGGATTTCCATAGAGAGCTTGCGCCAGCATGACACGCACCTTTTCCTTGTTGTTCAACTCACCCATCAACAGATAATGCTTGTCTTCCTTGATACCCAAACCACTCAACAAGGCGGCAGCATCGCTTTCGGCATTCCAGCCGTCCAACTCGGCAAATTTCTCTTCCAATTCGGAAACCTTCAGCCCATCCTCGTCTGTGAAATCCTCTTTGGCATACAGCACTTCACGCTGCTTCATGATATTCCACAACACCGTGTGTCCCATCATCACCGTGTCCATCACCGTAAAAGCATCCCACTTAAAGTGGTCCTGGCTCAAAACGGAAAGACGCTCTCCCGGAGCCAGCATGATGGAGCCCGTCGTAGGGTCCAGCTCCCCGGAAATCGTTTTCAGGAAAGTAGATTTTCCGGCGCCGTTGGCACCGATGATACCATAACAGTTACCACTTGTAAACTTCAGGTTTACGTCATTGAACAACACTCTTTTACCAAACTGTACTGAGACATTAGAGACTGTAATCATCTTTATATTTACGATTTATTTATTTACAATTTACTATTTAATACCTATTAGTCTGCGAATTGCGAGTGCAAAGATAGTTATTTTTCCATGAATAGGCACAGAGAAGCGCTGTCAATCTGACATAAAAGTATTACCTTTGCAGCGTTTTCGGCAAAAATATCCGTTTTGGCAAAGTTTTTGCTGGAGCACCAATATCGTATTAACTTAAACCCTTAACAGCAATGAAAGCTAAATCATTTTACAAGAATAATAAGCATAACAATATGAATCCGAAAGAAAAAGAAAACAACCAGGAAGAGGAGCTGAAAACTCAAGCTACTCCTAACGAATGTGACGAAGAAACTGTCGGACAAGAAACTTCACAAGAAAACGAAGCTCCCCTGACAGAAGAAGAAAAGCTCGCCCAGGAACTGGAAAAGGCCAATGAACAGATTGAAGAGCAGAAGGACAAATACCTGCGCTTGTCTGCCGAGTTTGACAATTACCGCAAACGTACCATGAAGGAGAAAGCAGAACTCATCCTGAACGGTGGTGAAAAGAGTATCAGCAGTATCCTACCCATTGTGGATGACTTTGAACGCGCCCTCAAAAACATGGAGACAGCCACCGACGTAGCCGCCGTAAAAGAAGGCGTTGAACTTATCTACAACAAGTTCATGTCTGTATTGGGACAAAACGGCGTTAAGGTAATAGAGACAAAGGAACAACCGCTCGATACAGACTATCACGAAGCCATCGCCGTGATTCCGGCACCCAATGAAGCACTGAAAGGCAAAATTCTGGACTGTGTACAAACCGGTTACATCCTAAACGACAAAGTGATCCGTCATGCCAAAGTGGTAGTCGGAGAATAACATAAAACTGTATGGAAAAAAGAGATTACTACGAAGTATTGGAAGTCGAAAAGACAGCAACGGTAGAAGAAATAAAGAAAGCCTATCGCAAGAAAGCCATCCAATATCATCCGGACAAGAATCCGGGCGACAAAACAGCCGAAGAGAAATTCAAGGAAGCGGCAGAAGCATACGACGTACTAAGCAATCCGGACAAGCGTGCCCGCTACGATCAGTTTGGTCATGCCGGACTGGGTGGTGCCGCCGG
>ENA-OPMN01000698-OPMN01000698.1-human-gut-metagenome-genome-assembly--contig:-NODE-698-length-11906-cov-2.725593_pt1 | contig 11906 bp, 15 predicted proteins | sample MGYA00241524_ERZ501745 | MGnify/ENA primary metagenome ERZ501745 (study PRJEB25962, sample SAMEA2042567) | human gut metagenome | biome: human gut; feature: human-associated habitat; material: faeces...
ACGAATAGGAAAAGATTTTGGAAATCCGAGTAAAAAGAATGTATTTATAGATGTGAGTGTAATTAAGAAAATACAAGAAGACCCATCTTATTATGTAGAAGCTAAGGTGACTTTAAAATGTGTGATTGAGCAATATGATGAACAACGAACTCATGGTGGTTCAGATTTGCCATATACAACAGGATATCTTAGTTATGAAAATGATAGAATGCAGTCATCGTGGCAGCATACTAATAAGGGTTGTCAGGAAATGGTAGAAAGAGAAGTTAAAAAGTTAGAAAGTCTAAAATTATCAGATACAATCAATTATGACTATATTAAAGATAAGATGGACACAATGCTGGACGATTTTATGGATAAAGTAACGGAAGGCATAGTAGGGAATGATAAAGAAGGAAAGTGAATAGTGAACTTTCGAGATTATGAAAAAAGTTTGTAAATTCAAACTTCTATAATAAATAAGAGCTGGAGGTATGATATGTACCCAGAATCCTGGACACATTGACTATTGCTCAGGCTCAACACATGGATGCTATCCGATATTTAACGGGCGGCATCCATTTTGTTTTTGCTTGAATTCTTTTATTATTGTAGTATTCTATGTATTCTTCAATAGCTATTGAGAATTCCTCAAAAGAAGAATACTCTTTCTCGCAGCCATAATACATCTCATTTTTTAATCTTCCAAAGAATGTCTCCATTATACAATTATCATAGCAGTTTCCTTTTCGTGACATAGATTGTATTATGCCGCGTTTTTTCAGTTCATTCCGATAATAAGCATTCTGATACTGCCAGCCTTGATCAGAATGTATTATAAGACCACTGAGATTAGGGAATTTTTCAAAGGCTCTTTTAAGCATGCGGCTAATCTGTTCCAGGTTTGGACTTGTTGAAAGATCATAAGAAATGATCTCGTTTGTATTCATATCAAGAATCGGTGATATGTAGCACTTTCCCCATGAAAAATTGAATTGAGATACATCGGTTGTCCATTTTTGCAGTGGTGCGGTTGTGCTAAAATCCCTATTAATCAAGTTGTCAGCAACCTTTCCAACAGTTCCCCTGTAGGAATGGTACTTTTCCTTTGGCCGTTTTCCTATAAGACCAGCCTTATGCATTAGACGCTGTACTCTTTTATGATTTACCTTATAACCACGGTTCAGTAATTCTTGGTAAACTCTGCGAACTCCATATCTGCTCTTGTTAGATGTGAATATCTCATTGATGTCATGCATTATGGCGCTGTTTCTCTCAGTAATCGCATCTTTTTTGCTTATTTCAAAGTAGTATGTAGACCTGGACATTGGCATAGCTTTAAGAAGGTGTTTCAGTTGGAATCCTTCAGCGCGGAGTTCTTTGATGATTGCCGCTTTTTCGCCTTGAGTCGCGCAGCTTCCCTTTCTTCTCTCAAGGCGATCTCTTTTTTTATCACTTCGATCTCGGCTTTCATGTATTCATTTTCAGTTCTTAACCGAATTAGTTCTTCATACTCAGATTCGTTGGGTTTTGGAGGTTTTCTCGTGCCTATTTTTTTCATATCAGGATTATTCGATTTACGACCTTTCGTTTTGTTAATAAGTCCATTATAACCGTAAATCTTATATTTGCGAACCCATTGATATAACATAGAATCACGAATTCCTGCGTGAATTGCGACTGATTTGTTGGATTCTCCGGAAATCACTCTAGCAACAAGTTCCAATTTTTCTTCAGGGGACCATTTTTTATAAGATCCTTTTGGCTTTAGTGCATCGGGCCCTTGAGCATCTTCAAGATGCATCCAATCATTTAAGTAATGGATAAAACGTTCTCTGGAAATACCTTTAGGAATGTCTGGAACAATCCCTTGGCGATACATCTCTACACATTTCCTTTTAAATTCATAACTATATCGCATAAAAATACCCTCCTTACTGGTTTGTCCAGTAAAGAGGGTACATATCAGTGTACAGGCTCTTTTTATTCTGCCCATTATAAAGAAGAACCTATAGCCAAATCGTGCTATAGGTTCTTCTTTATAATGATTATCATCTATTAATTACTCTTCGTCATATCTGTTAATGCTTCCATCGCATACAGATAACCTCTAAGTCCAAGTCCTACAACCTGTCCCTGACATACTGGAACTGTAACAGATGTATGTCTGAATTCTTCTCTTGTATGAACATTGGATATATGTACTTCTATCTTCGGTATTGCAGCTATCGAAGCAAGTGCATCTCTTACTGCATAGCTGTAATGTGTAAATGCCCCCGGATTAATTACAATACCATCAACATCATTGTAATAAGCTTCCTGAAGCTTATCTATAATTGCACCCTCATGGTTACTCTGGAATACCTCAACTTTAACATTAAGTTCCTCTGCTTTCTTGTTAATCATATCAACAAGCGTGTCATAATTATCATTGCCATATATTCCTTTTTCTCTTATTCCAAGGAAATTAATATTAGGTCCGTTAATAACAAGTATCTTCATTGCTAATCCTCCATATTCTTAATGATTGCTGTATACATCTGTTCAAATGACATCTTCTGCGTATCAACTATCATATCAGCCGCATCCAGATATATATCTTCTCTCTGCTCCATAAGGTTATGTATCTTCTCGTGAAGCCCACCGCCCTGTAATAATGGACGTTTGGTGTCCTTGCTCAACCTTTTGCAAAGTTCCTCCTCAGAAGCTTTAAGATATACTACTGTTCCAAGCTTTCTTAAAAGCTCCCTATTGACCTCTCTTAACACAAGTCCGCCACCAACAGATATGACGCAGTTATCAAGAGTATCTGATAACTCTTTTACCGTCTCTGTCTCCATATCCCTGAAAGCTTCCTCTCCCTTCGTTGCAAAGATTTCGCTTATTGTTGTATTCTGCTTTTTCTCGATATACTCATCTGTATCATAGAACTTTCTATCGTGTCGTCTTGAAACCCAGCGGCCAAATGTCGTCTTTCCACTTCCCATAAATCCAATAAGTACAATATTATTCAATTCCAAGTTCCTCTTTCATCTTATTATACACTTTATCCGCCTGTTCTTTTGTGACACTTACATCATTCCATAACTCATACGCCGCAACCCCTTGGTATAAAAGCATTTTTAAACCGTTGCAGGCTGGCTTTCCGGCATTTTTACACATTTTCATAAAACGTGTTTCACTAGGATTATATATAATATCAACTCCGACTTTTACCTTCTTATAAAATGCTTCATCATCAATTACAACATCATCCACATTAGGATAAAGTCCAACGCTTGTGGTCTGTATCACAACGTAATCATCAGCTTCCAGCTTATCATACTCACTTATAAGCATAGGCTTTATACATTCTTTACCGAAATAATCATTAACTGCTTTGGCTATATCGTAAGCCTTTTCCTTAGTCCTGTTAAGCATATATATTTCTTTAGCACCGCTCTTTGCACATAAAAATGCTATTGCTCTTGCCGCTCCGCCTGCACCAAGAATTACACAACGGCTGCCTAAAAGCACAACTCCCTCGTCTATAAGTTCTCTTTCAAGTCCCAATATATCTGTATTATAGCCTTTATAGCCCTTATCTGTTCTTACAAGCGTATTAACAGCTCCTATAGCTTTAGCAAGCGGATCAATATCCACAAGTGACTCCATAACAGCCTGCTTGTGTGGAACTGTTACATTAAGTCCTAATATGTTAAGTGCATAAGCTCCATTTACTGCTGTGACAACATCACCCTTTTCAACCTTGAAGGTTGTATACACCATATTCATATCCATAAGCTGTGCAAGGCTGTTATGTATCACCGGGGAAATTGAATGTCCCACCGGATTACCTATAAGACCGCACACTCTTGTTGTACCATTAATATCTATCATTAAAATCTTACTTCCTTTCTTATGAGCTTATATCTAAAGTACAGATAAATTCATATATTATGAAATCACAATAAATATATATCTTGAAATTATATTAAACCTATATGTATTAGAAACCTGCTTTTCCGCCTTCTCTTTTAATATGCTTCTTATAAAAATGCAGAACTATCCATTCAAGCCTTCTTTTTAGAATTATCTGTATCTCCTCGTGCTTGTCTATCGGCTTTACAAGAACAGACTTAATTCCTGCCCTGTTAGCACCCCACACATCTGTGAACAACTGATCCCCCACAAAATATGTGTCAGACTTATCAGTATTCATATACTCCATAGCTTTAACATAATTCTTAGGAGATGGCTTTCCTGCCTTGCTTACATATAATGAACCAACCTCATCTGCAAGCGGCTTAACCCTGTATTCTTTGATATTATGCAGGTATTATATCCCATAGCCTTTAAATCACCGAACAGCTTCTTTGCACGCTCAGTAACCGGTGCTCCGTGTTCAACAAGCGTGTTGTCAACATCAAATATAATTCCCCTGTAACCTTTATCATAAAGTCCCTTATAATCTATATCGTATGCAGAATCTATATACATATCCGGATAAAATCTTTTAAACATCTGTAATTACTACCTTTCTTATCAGCTTTTCTGCTGTTCTTAAGCATTTGTTGCTTTTAAGTATTTACTACTTTTTAAGTATTTTCTTGATTTCGTCCATAAATGTATTAACATCCTTAAACTCCCTGTATACAGAAGCAAATCTTACATATGCAACTTCATCTAAATCCTTTAACTTATCCATAACAATAGAACCTATCGTTGTTGTAGGTATTTCTTTCTCCTCCATATTAAATATCTGTCCCTCAATGTCATCTACCATATCATTAATCTGTTTCATTGATATCGGACGCTTATGGCACGACCTGACTATTCCAGCCACTATCTTTTCCCTGTCATAAGGTTCTCTGTTATTATCTTTCTTCACAACTATAAGAGGAAGTGTCTCTACTTTCTCGTATGTGGTAAAACGCTTTCCACATTCATCACACTGACGGCGTCTTCTTATAGAGCTGTCATCTGTAGGTCTTGAATCTATTACTCTTGTATTCTCTTTTCCGCAATATGGGCACTTCATTCACAAACCTCCCCTAAATACAATAAACTACTAGAATTATAGCCCACTGGTGCTGTTATGTCAAAATATCTATAAAATATTCCATAAACACACTATAGCACTAATTAATAATCAATCTATATTACAGTCAAAAGCCTTTCTGAACAGGCAAAAAGCCTTTCTGACTATAAAGACATACAATAATAATACCATATACAATACACATAACATAAAATATCAGGGCTGCCGCACCAAATATAATCTATAATATAAAGACATTATCAACCTGTTATTATCTTCCTATTATAAATTCTACTTTGTGCGACAGCCCTTTATTTATTTATTTATTATTTTATTAATACTTGCTATGCTGTTAAGACATATGCTTCTTCATATTCTTAAGAGCACATTTTTCAAGCCTGCTTACCTGTGCCTGTGATATTCCAATCTCTTCGGCTATCTCCATCTGTGTCTTATATTCATAAAAACGCTTTCTTATTATCTGCTGTTCACGCCCGCTTAACTTTGCAAAGGCAGAGTCCAATGCCAGATGTGTAACCCAGTTCTCTTCCCCATCTGCTTTATCTTTAATCTGGTCTATGACATATAATGTATCCCCGCCTTCATTAAATACCGGTTCATACAATGAAACAGTTGGGGATACAGCCTCAAGTGCTATAACAATATCCTCCTTAGATGCTCCTATCTCACTTGCAATCTCCGATATTGTCGGTTCCTTCTGCCTGCTCTTTAATAGCTGTTCTTTTGTATAAAGTGCCTTATAAGCCATATCCTTTAATGAACGGCTTACTCTTATTGCACTGTTATCACGAAGATACCTCTTAATCTCCCCAGTAATCATTGGAACTGCATAAGTTGAGAACTGCACGCCCTGCGATACATCAAAATTGTCTATTGATTTTATAAGACCTATACAGCCAATCTGGAATAAATCATCCACATTTTCATTACTGTTAGAAAATCTGCCAACAATGCTTAATACCAGACGGAGATTACCTTTAATAAATCTCTCTCTTGCTGTCTGGTCACCAGCCTTTATCTTTAATAAAAGCTCTTTCTTCTCCTTCGCACTTAGCAGAGGCAGCTCCTGCGTATTAACACCACATATCGTAACTTTTACACCAGCCATTAACCTTTCCTCCTAAAGACATTGCGAACATTTATCTTTAGTGGAAAGGCATACATTTAAGTTCGCTTATATTACAAGCATTGCCACATAAATGTACTTTTATACTGTTGTGAACTGGCAATTATATACATATTTAATATTAATCATCTCTTCTTGTAAGAAGAACAAGTCTTAAAAGCTGAAGAATAGATGTAAGAAGTGCCGCTACATATGTTAATGCTGCTGCTGTAAGCACCTTTCTTGCACCAGTAAGTTCACTTGACTCAAGCATATTACGTTCTCTTAAGGTTCTTAATGCTCTTGCGGAAGCATCAAATTCAACCGGGAGAGTAAGAAGCTGGAATACTACAACAAGTGAGAAAAGCACTACTCCAAGTTGCATAAGTCCTGTAGCTCCAAGAAATAAACCTAAAAGAATTATTGGCCATGAAAGAGCTGAACCAATATTAGCTATCGGTATTACAGCTGCTCTTATCTTAATTGGAAAATATTCTTCGTCATACTGCATAGCATGTCCACACTCATGGGCGGCCACGCCTATAGCTGCTACTGATGTTGAATTGTATACAGAATCTGATAATCTAAGAACTCCTTCCTTTGGTGAATAATGGTCTGTAAGATTACCGCTTACTCTCTCAATTCTTACATTAGTAATTCCTGCCGCTCTTAATATTTCCTGTGCTGCCATAGCACCTGTAAGCCCTGAACGGCTGTTATACTTATCATATCTGTTAAATGTCGATTTAACATTCATAGATGCTATAAGACTTATTATTGCACCTATAATAACGAGTATATATGTTGCATCATAGAAATAATACATATATTTTCCTCCATCGAATTATCAATTTTATTATTTAATATGATAGCCTATGCCAATCTGTGTGTCAAACCCATAACACACTTGTTCATTAATATTTCATTATTATACCTGTTATATGCACTTTCCCCTTTAAAAATACATATTTTATATTAAGTATAATTATATAAAATGAGGTGTTGTATGAAGATATTTGAACTAAAAAACAAGCAGGTTATCAACGAAGAGGACTGCTGTATTATAGGCTGTGTTATTGATATTGACTTTGACCCTAAAAATGGCTGTATCAATTCTATAATAATTCCTGGTCCTGGACGGCTTTGCGGCTTCTTTGGACGTGAATTTGTGTATGTCATACCTTTCAGATGTATCAAATCTATTGGGCGTGACATTATCCTTGTCAATGTCTGCCTTGATAAACATAAAGAAAAATGCTAATATATACATATAATTTAGTGAGTACACGGTTATTTAACTTATCTTGACTATACGTTATATTTTGATTGGAGGTTACTTATGAACGATAGATATGTGGCTTATGCAGGTACTTATACCCACGAAAGCAGCAAAGGTATTCATATATATGATATGGACGTTGAAAAGGGACGAATAACTGAAAGATGTGAGGTTACAATTGATAATCCCTCATATATAACATTATCTTCTAATAAGAAGTATTTATACGCAATATGTGATCAGGGTATTTCTGCATTTGCTATTACTGAAGATGGTTCTCTTGAACTTATGAATGTTGCTTCTATCAACGGAATGAGAGGCTGTCATATTTCTGTAACTAAGGATAACCATTTTCTTGTTATTTCCGGCTATCACGATGGCAAGATTACTGTAATGCATATTAATGCTGATGGTTCTTTAGGTGATATAGCTGATGAGGTATTTCATAAGGGTCTTGGAAGCGTTGCTGAACGTAATTTCAGACCCCATATAAGTCATACCTGCTTTACACCTGATGAAGAACTTTTATGTGTATGTGATCTTGGAATTGACCAGATTAAGCTTTATGAATTCAACCATACAACTGGAAAGCTCAAGCTTTTTGATATTATACGTTCACAGCTTGAATCTGCTCCAAGAAAGATGATATTCTCAGAAGATGGACGATTCGCTTATGTTGTATGTGAATTAAAGAATTATATTAACGTATATTCTTATGATGCTTCTTCTGATAAGAACAGATTTGAGATGATTCAGAATATATTCACTGTAAGACGCGACCATAAGTCTAACAGTGCAGCTTCAGACATATGCCTTACTAATTCAGGCAATAACTTAATCTGCTCTAATGCCGGTGATAACACTGCTACAATATATTCTGTGGACAAGACTACAGGAAAGATAATTACACTTAACTCACTTCCTGTAAGTGGTGATTATCCTAAGTACATATGCCTTTTCCCTGATGACAAGCACCTTTTATCCATGAATAATGAAGGCAACTCAATAACAATATTTACTGTAGACTATACCAAAGGACTTATTGTTATGAATGGCAAAGAACTTAAAATATCACGTCCTAACAATATGGTTATTAAAAAGTTAGATTAATTAATGAAGGCTTGGCCATAAGTCCAGACCAAGCCTTTATCAAAGCAAAAGGCACTGTGCTATATGCATTCTCATCCTGAATACATATATGGCACAGTGCCTTTTTATTATCCGCTGTACTTTTCTGACTGTGCCTTTATAAGCTGAACATCATCAAAGTAATTAATCTTCATAGCAGCCTTAACTTCGCTTAATGTCTGTTCTGCTACCTCATAAGCATTCTTAGTTCCCTGTTTAAGTATCTCGTATACATAAGGAATATCCTTCTCATATTCGTGTCTTCTATTTCTGATTGGCTCTAATTCCTTGTTAAGAACATTTAAAAGGAACTTCTTAACCTTAACATCACCAAGTCCACCTCTCTTATAGTGGTCTTTTAATTCATCAAGGTTATTATACTCCGGTAAGAATAATCCAAAGTCTTCTTCCTTACTGAATGCATCAAGATATGTAAATACAGTATTACCTTCTATCTTACCAGGATCCGATACCTTAATATGATCTGGATCTGTATACATACTCATAACCTTTTTCTTAACATCTTCTTCTGTATCAGAAAGATATATGCAGTTACCAAGCGACTTACTCATCTTAGCTTTGCCATCTGTACCTGGAAGTCTTAAACATACTTTATTATCCGGAAGAAGTATCTGTGGTTCTACCAATGTATCTCCATATACTGAATTGAACTTTCTTACAATCTCTCTTGTCTGTTCAATCATCGGCTCCTGATCCTCACCTGCCGGAACTGTTGTAGCCTTAAATGCTGTTATATCAGCGGCCTGGCTTATTGGATAGCAGAAAAATCCAACCGGTATGCTCGCTTCAAAGTTACGCATCTGGATCTCTGACTTAACTGTTGGGTTTCTCTGAAGTCTTGAAACTGTAACAAGATTCATATAATAAAATGTAAGCTCTGTAAGCTGTGAAATCTGTGACTGGATAAATATATTAGACTTAGCTGGGTCAATACCAACTGAAAGATAATCGAGTGCAACCTCGATAATGTTCTGTCTTACTTTCTCTGGATTATCAGCATTATCTGTTAATGCCTGTGCATCCGCAATCATAATAAAAATCTTCTCATATTCACCTGAATTCTGTAATTCAACTCTTCGCTTTAAAGATCCAACATAATGACCTAAGTGAAGTCTTCCGGTTGGTCTGTCACCTGTTAATATAATCTTAGACATAAGCGCCACCTTTCCTCATCCCAAAATCGTAAAAATTATATCATACTTTTACGCAAATGGCAAAATAGTTTAATATAAATTGGCAGAATAACTGCAATTCCTGCAAGGAATGTAAGTCCCTCATTCCAGCACACAGCATCAAAGCCAAAATGTGGTATCAGAAGCACAGCAACAGCCGCCCTTCCAGCCATCTCAGCAAGTCCTGAGAGAATAGAATATTTGCCATAGCCCATACCCTGAACTGAATACCTAGCAGTAAATAAAAGTGCCAGTTCTGCATTAAACACACTTATGTATCTTATAAACTTCACAGTGTAACCGACAACAACTGTATCAGCTGCATCAACGAATATAAGTGCCATATATCTGCCGGTAAAGAAACATACTATCATCGTGATTACAGAATAGATAAGACCAATCTCTAAAGTTCTCTTAAATCCTTCACTGATACGGTCAAATCTCTTAGCTCCGAAATTCTGTCCGACGAATGATGAAAGAGCTGTTCCCAACGCATTTAACGGACACAGAATCAGATTCTTAATCTTATATCCGGATGTAAATCCTGCAATGGCGTCTTCTCCAAGTGCATTTACATAAAATTGCAGAATAATTGCACCAATTGCAGTAATAGAATACTGCAGTCCCATTGGCATGCACATTTTAATAATGTTCTTCATGTAATACGGATGGAACTTTCTTTCATCTGCATTAACTGGAAATAACAGTTTGTACTTCTTAAAGATGTATACAGCACTAAGAACGCCTGCAATTCCTTGTGAAAATATAGTAGCAACTGCAGCTCCGGCAACACCCCATTTCACAACTACAACCAGAAACAGATCAAGAAAAATATTAATAACTGTCGATACTGCCATAAACATTGTTGACTTTTTGCTGTCTCCAAATGCCATCAGAATCCCAAAACAGAAGTTATACAGAACCGTCAACGGAAGTCCTAAGAATATAATAACAAGATACACATATGCATCCTTAAATATATTTTCAGGTGTCTTTAACCACGTTAAAAAGAGTCCACTCATAGACGCTGTAACTGCTGTCATAATAACCGCGATTGCAAGCGCAAAGTAGACTCCATTAACAAAATATTTTCTTAAATCATCATTCTTTCCTGCTCCAAATGCCTGTGACACAGGAACACTTATTCCTATACATGAACCTATACAGAAATAACATACAATATACGTAAGAGAAGAAGTTGCACCAACTGCTGCCAGTGCCTTAGAGCTTAAGAACTGTCCAACAATTGCTGCATCTGCAATATTATAAAGCTGTTGCAGAAGCTGACCCAAAAGCACTGGTCCTGCAAATGATAATAAAATCCTTGTTATCGGTCCATTAGTCATTTTTGTATTATCAAGTGTTTCTGTCCTGCTCATATATATCTCCCATATTGAATTAAATATAAATCATTCAATATTATAGACTTACAGACAAAAAAAGCAAGAAATATTATAAGTTAGTTTTCTTTTTTCTGCACATAACTATAATTCTTGATATTAACAGTATAATTAATGTACCAGCAACAGCTCCACACCCATCAATCAGCACATCTGTAATCCTTCCACTCCTTCCTGACACAAACAGCTGGTGAATTTCATCTGTTGCTGCATATATTACCGCCGTACATATTGCAGTTAATCCATTCTTCCACCTGATAAAACCTGGTGTCACTGCTCCCAGCACACATCCTGCAAGAATTACATATTCTGTTGCATGAGCTGTTTTTCTTACTGAATAATCAATCTTTTTTGCCATATCAACCTGCTCATATTCTTGCAGATTATCAAAACCGGGTACAAATATATTACACACTGTCATTCCAACTTTAATACTCTGGTTTTCTGATTCATCTCCTGGTTTTGCCGAAAAAGCAAATATTACTATCGCCCAGATAAATGCAATTATCAAAAAAATCATTCTTCTAATATTATAATTCATAGTAACCCTTAATCCTTACCTAAAAAAATCCGGCATAAGCCGGATTGAATATAATAAAATGAGCAGCACTATAAGCCGGGTTATGTCAGCATAAGCTGTGATGATCATCTATCTAGTCCTGCTGTTGCCAGCAGGCTCAAGCGACCTACCTAAAGCTTGGCGGGCAGCCTTTATATCGCTTTTATTTGGTCTTGCTTCGAATGGGGTTTACATGTGCCACTGCTGTTACCAGCACTGCGG
>ENA-OPMN01000724-OPMN01000724.1-human-gut-metagenome-genome-assembly--contig:-NODE-724-length-11539-cov-3.016371_pt1 | contig 11539 bp, 6 predicted proteins | sample MGYA00241524_ERZ501745 | MGnify/ENA primary metagenome ERZ501745 (study PRJEB25962, sample SAMEA2042567) | human gut metagenome | biome: human gut; feature: human-associated habitat; material: faeces...
CGACTACCAAAAGACCGTCACAGACATTCCTGCATCCCGTAAACTGACCGTCAAAATGGCACAAGGAGGCGGATGCGCATTGAAAATATACAAAGAATAATTCATAGGCTTTTTAAACGTTAACTGATACATACGATTTATGAAAATTAAAAGATTAATGATTACTTGTTTGCTCGCAGTGTCTGTACTGGGAGGCAAGTCACAAGCACAAGACTTATTGTCCAATGTTTACGGACGCAATTACCAGCTACTGAATGGGAAGTGGGGAGCCATTGTAGACCTTTATGACCAAGGAGAAAGGATGCAGGTGTACAAAAACAGAAAACCTCAAGACAACAAGCAATTTTATGAATACTCTTTCGACGGAGGTTTGGTCCTGAATGTACCTGCCGATTTCAATTCACAAATGCCCGAGTTGAAATTTTATGAAGGAACAGTATGGTACGGACGCTCTTTCGATACCCCAAAGACTGACGGCAAACGTTTGTTTCTCTATTTCGGTGCGGTAAGTTACCGTAGCAAAATATATCTGAACGGGGAGAAAATAGCCAGTCATGAAGGCGGATTCACTCCCTTCCAGGTGGAAATCACAGATAAGGTAAAGCAAAAGGACAACTTCCTGGTGGTGAAAGTCAACAATACCCGCACCACGGATGCCATCCCTGCCATGTCCTTTGACTGGTGGAATTACGGCGGCATCACACGCGATGTAATGTTGGTAAGCGTTCCACAAAGCTACATCAAAGACCATTTCATCCAGTTGGACAAGGTACAATCCAACCTGATTCGTGCCAAAGTAACCTTATCCGAAGCAAAGCCTGGCATCAACGTACAAGTCGCCATCCCCGAATTGGGCATCAGACAGAACATGACTACCGATGCCAACGGAATTGCCCAGGCCACTATCAAAACCAAAAAACTGCAACGTTGGTCACCGGATGCTCCAAAGCTGTATGATGTAACCATCACTTCGGAAAGTGACCGGCTCAACGAGCAAATTGGTTTCCGTAACCTTTATGTAAAAGGCGAAGATATCTATCTGAACGACCAGCCCATCTTCCTGCGCAGTATCAGCTTCCACGAGGAAATTCCGCAACGTCGCGGGCGTGCCTTCTCTGAAGCGGACGCAACAATGCTGTTGTCCGAAGCCAAAGAGCTGGGTGCCAACATGATTCGTCTGGCACATTATCCACAAAATGAATATACTGTCCGCCTGGCAGAAAGAATGGGATTTCTTTTATGGGAAGAGATACCTATCTGGCAAGGGATTGACTTCAAAAATACCGCTACCCGTGAGAAAGCAGGCAGAATGATTAAAGAGATGGTGATGCGCGACAAAAACCGTTGTTCCGTTGCCTTTTGGGGGATTGCCAATGAAACAGCCACTTCCGCCCCGCGCAATGAATTTCTGAAACACATGAAACAATGTTGCCTGGACATCGACTCAACCCGTCTGATTACGGCCGCCTTCGATTTGGTACGCTTCAACCGCGAAAGCCGGAACTTTGAGATGAATGACTCCATTATCAACATCCTGGACATGGTAGCCATCAACAAATATATGGGATGGTATCATGACTGGCCACTGGCTCCGGACCAGGCTGTCTGGAATGTAGCTCCCGGCAAACCTCTTTTCATTTCCGAGTTCGGAGGCGAAGCGCTCTATGGCAAACATGGCGACGCGGAAGTCAAGAGTTCTTGGAGTGAGGATTATCAGGCACAACTCTACAAGGACAATCTGGAAATGTTCAAGCATATCCCCAACCTGCGCGGAACATCGCCGTGGATTCTTTTTGATTTCCGTTCTCCCTTCCGTTTCCATCCACACCAGGGAGGGGAATGGAACCGTAAAGGACTGGTTTCCGACCAGGGACAACGCAAAAAAGCATGGTACATCATGCGTGATTACTATAACCAAAAGAAAAAAGAACAATGAAGCACAAAATAAAACACTACATGGCTGCCCTCCTCCTGACCTCTATGGTCTGGAGCGGGCATGCCCAAGAAAAGAATGAAATGGACTTGTCTGGTGAATGGGCATTCCAGACAGATGTCATGGACTTCCGGAGAGGTTCACTGGACGTACGTTACTGCCATCGCCTGCAGGAAAGCATCGTTCTGCCGGGAATTACAGATGACTATAAAATAGGCTACAAATCTCCTTACCGCCACCTGGATAGGCTGACCCGTGTCTACGAATATATGGGCCCCGCATGGTACCAGCGAGAAATAGAAATTCCTGCGGCATGGAAAGGCAAACGCATTTTCCTCTATTTTGAACGTACACACTGGCTCAGTTCGGTATATGTAGGCAAAGAAGAAGTGAGTAAAATAGACTACATCAGTATTCCCCACAACCACGAACTGACCCAATGGCTACATCCAGGCAAAAAAGAACTGATAACTTTCTGTATAGACAACCGCTACCAGTACGATACCCATAAATGGGACCATGCCCACTCCGAATTTACCCAAATAAACTGGAACGGAGTATTGGGCGAAATTAAGCTGGTAGCTGTAGATCCAGTCTATGTAGATGACATGCAGGTCTATCCGGACATCAAGAACAAAAGCATCAAAGTCAAAATGACTGTCCGCAACTGTACAGAACATACCGCCAGCGGCAAAATATCCTTCCACGTGACAGGAAAGGACTATAGACTACAAAAGGAAGTACCAGTAACAGTGACCGATTCCATTACTTATATCGAGGAAGAAATGTTTTTGGGTAAGGATATCCATTTGTGGAATGAGTTCCATCCCAATCTTTATACGTTGGACTGTAAGTTGACTTCCAGTGTAGAGGGCCAATCCTATGCGCATGAGAAAAGCACAACTTTCGGTATGCGCGAAGTAGAGGCCGGTGAGGACCATATCATCCTTAATGGCGAACCCATACACCTGCGCGGTACCGTTGAAAACGCAGTGTTCCCCAAGACCGGCTATGCTCCTGTGGACGATGCCTCTTGGGAACGTGTACTCCGTATCCTGAAAGAATATGGTATGAACCATATGCGCTTCCACTCCTGGTGTCCTCCTGCCGCTGCGTTCCGTATGGCAGACAAGCTGGGTGTCTATCTGGAGGTGGAAATGCCGATGTGGGGTAAAGATGCCCAACCCGATGAGAAGCGCTGGAATTTCTTCCGTCGCGAGCTGCGGGGTATCTTGAAAGAATATGGGAATCACCCTTCCTTCATTCTCTACTGTAACGGAAACGAAATTACCGGCGATTTCAGTTTCATAGAAGAGCTTACCGCCACGGCCCGCCAGTTGGATAACCGCCGTCTATACAGCGGTTCCACAGCCCGCACACGTGTCAAATCAGACCAGTTCTACATTACCCATCAGACTACCAAAGGACACATGGCCATCTACGAAGGACGTCCTTATACAAACTGGGACAAAAACAAGGAACTGGGAATAGGCCTGCCCATCATCTCGCATGAATCCGGACAGCGGTGCATCTATCCCAATTTCGAGGAAATAAAGAACTTCACCGGCCCCGTACAAGCGCGTAATTTCGAGATATTCCGTGAACTGCTGGACAAAAACCACATGCTCGACCAAGCACATGACTTCTTCCGTGCTTCTGGAGCCTTGACCGCCATAGAGTACAAGGATGTCATAGAAGCCCAATTGCGCACTTATCTGAAAGGCGGTTTCCAATTACTGTCTCTGAATGATTTTACCGGACAAGGATATGCACCGGTAGGCATTCTCGATCCTTTCTGGAATACCAAAGGGCTCATCACACCGGAAAAGTGGCGCGAGTTCTGTGCACCGACTGTTGCGTTGCTCCGTTTCGACAAACGCGCACTTTACAATGATGAAGTATTTGAAGGAAAAGCGGAAATATACAATTATGGACCTGCCCTATTGAAAAACGCAAAAATCAATTGGAGTATCACCGACAGCAACGGTAAAACCCTTAAGAGCGGAAAACTGAAAACACAAACTGTCGGAAAGAACGGGGTATTTCCACTTGGCAGTTTCAGTTATGCATTGAATAATATCACTGAACCACAGAAGCTGACGGTCCATCTTTCTGTTGCACACGTAAAAAACAGCTGGGATATCTGGGTATATCCCCGTCATAGCAACTTAATGCAGTCCACTAGTGAAGTGCTCTACACCACAGTATTCGATGAAAAAGCAAAACAACACCTTGCCGATGGCAAGAAAGTGGTACTCTGCCCCAAACCTTCCAAAGTAAAAGGTCGTAAATCAGTGTTCCACAATCACTTCTGGAATCCGATAATGTTCAAATGGCCTCCTATGACCATTGGCTGTCTGATTCATGACGACCAGCCTGTATTCGAGCATTTCATAACTTCCTACCATACTGACTGGCAGTGGTGGGACATTCTGGAAAATGCCAAGGTTATTGAGATGAAGGATGCTCCGGCAGCACTGCGGCCTTTCATACAAGTAATAGACCATTACGACAATAATGAAAAGCTCGGTATTGGTTTCGAAGCAAAAGTGAAGAAAGGCAGTCTACTGGTACTGGCCGTAGATACCCAGAAAAACATCAACGAACGTCCTGCCACCCAGCAATTGCTGGAAAGCATTGACCGCTACGTAAAGAGTGACAAATTCGCTCCGCAAATTACCGTTGACGAGTCCTACATTGAATCATTCTTAAAGAAATAAATAAAGGAAATATGATGAAATTATTCTTGCTTTGGGTTCTTTTGTTGCTGCCGGTCGGACCGGCAGCAGCACAAGAGATAAAAATGTCACAAACAGCTCCATTGGAACAAGTTTATGGAGAAACTGTAGAAGATGATGCCTTACTGCCCATGAATGAACTGGATATGGATTTTGGCTATGCCCTCTATGAGACAACCGTTGATGTGGAAGAGGAGAATCCCACACTAACTATTGAAAACGTACGGGATTATGCTGTGGTCTATGCAGACGGCAAACTGCAAGGATATTTAAAAGATAGCAGTAAAAGCTTGAAAACCAATCTACCGATAGGTATACACAAACTTAGTATCTATACTGAAAATATCGGACGTATTACCTATGGTCCTGAAATTCTGGACAATTCAAAAGGTATCTACGGCAGCATAACATTGGGAAAGACAGATTTAGAAGGCTGGAAGATGACCCCATTGGAAATTAAGGAATGCGATGTGGCCGGAATAACTTTCAAAGAAGGTACCTCCTCCATCCCTTGCTTCCGTAAAGGTTGTGTCACAGTAAGCAATCCGGCACAAGAGACCTTTCTTGACGTGTCTGGCTGGGGAATGGGAGAAGTCTGGATAAACGGGCAATATTTGGGTGCCTACTGGGAAGAAAATGCAGAAAAGACCCTGGAGATACCTGCTGGTGCTCTGATAGCAGGTAATAATGAAATAGTGGTATTTGAACTAAAAAATAACGAACAAGCTTCCATGACACTAACCGATAAGCCTATTTTCAAATAAGCCCTTGCATGTACTTGTTTATATTCCTTAAAAAAACGACCTTTGTGTAGGAGCAGATTCCGAAAAACGTGTCTTATTTAATGAGAATAGCATAATTATATATATCATGAAGAAACTAACATTTATCAGTTGCCTCCTTTTAAGTGGTTGCCTGGCCGGAGCAATGGCTGCAAACAAAAAGCAACCCATCTACAAAGATGCCAAAGCTCCCATTGAGGAGCGTGTGAATGACCTGGTCAGCAGAATGACGCTGGAAGAAAAGGTACAACAACTCAACCAGTACACTTTGGGGCGGAATAACAACGAGAACAATCGTGGTGAGGAAGTAAAAAAAATTCCTGCCACATTAGGCTCCCTCATTTATTTTGATGAAGATGCCAATCTGCGTAACGAGGCTCAGAGAAAAGCAATGGAAGAATCACGTCTGGGTATCCCCATCCTTTTCGGATACGACGTCATCCACGGGTTCCGTACCATTTATCCCATCTCTTTGGGACAAGCATGTTCTTGGAATCCCCAATTGGTAGAACAGGCATGTGCCGTTGCCGCCCAGGAAGCACGCATGTCCGGGGTAGACTGGACTTTTTCCCCTATGATTGACGTGGCAAGAGACGGACGCTGGGGACGCGTTGCAGAGGGCTATGGCGAAGACCCTTATACCAATGCTGTATTCGGTGTCGCATCTATCAAAGGATACCAAGGTGAAGACATGTCCGACAGCAAGCGAGTAGCCGCCTGCCTTAAACATTATATCGGATACGGCGCTTCTGAAGCAGGACGTGACTATGTTTATACGGAAATCTCCAATCAGACTCTGTGGGACACCTATATTCCTCCCTATGAAGCTGGCGTAAAAGCCGGTGCCGCTACTTTAATGAGTTCATTCAATGACATCAGCGGCACTCCCGGAAGCGCCAACCATTACACGATGACAGAAATTCTGAAGAACCGTTGGAAACACGACGGCTTTGTTGTTTCAGACTGGTCTGCAGTACCGCAACTTATTGACCAGGGCCATGCTGCCGACCGCAAAGAAGCTGCCCGTCTGGCTTTCAACGCCGGCCTGGAAATGGACATGATGGGGCATTGCTATGACAAGCATATGGCAAAGCTGGTGGAAGAAGGTAAAATAAGCATGCAACTGGTGGACGATGCAGTGAAACGCGTGCTCCGTATCAAATTCCGCCTTGGACTTTTTGACAATCCCTACACCCCGACATCTACAGAAAAAGAGCGCTTCCTCCTTCCACAAAGCCTGGCTATTGCAGAGAAACTGGCAGAGGAGACCATTGTTCTACTGAAGAATGAAAACAAGGTACTCCCTCTGGCAAACGGGAACAAGCCAACTATCGCCGTCATGGGGCCTCTGGTAGAAAACTGTGCCGAGCTCCTGGGGTCATGGTATGGACATGGACATGCAGAAGATGTCCTCCCCATCAAAAAGGCGCTGGATGCAGAATTTGCAGGCAAGGCTGAACTGATTTATACCGAGGGTTGTGGTTTCGACGGTAACGACACTTCCAAATTCAGTGAGGCACTGGCTGTAGCCCGGAAAGCAGATGTCATTCTACTCTGCATGGGTGAAAAGAAAAAGTGGAGTGGCGAAAACGCATCGCGTTCCATCATAGAACTGCCTGCCATTCAAGAGGAATTCATTGCTGAAATGAAGAAAGCAGGCAAACCGATTGTTCTGGTACTGGCTAACGGACGTCCTTTGGGACTCTCTAAAGTGGAACCTCTCTGTGACGCCATCGTTGAAATGTGGCAACCGGGAGTACCTGGCGGTAAACCATTGGCAGGTGTCTTGTCCGGCCGGGTAAATCCTTCGGGCAAGCTTTCCATTACTTTTCCACGTTCCACCGGACAGATTCCAATCTATTACAATCAGCGCAAAACAGCCCGTCCACAAAGTGGCAAATATCAAGACATCTCCTCTTCCCCACTGTATGAATTCGGATACGGCTTGAGTTATACCACCTTTAATTATGGTAATATCAACTTGCCCAAAGAAACCATCAGACGCGGTGAAAAGTTGGTAATGGAAATCCCAGTCACCAATGTAGGCAAACGTGACGGTGCAGAAGTGGTGCATTGGTTTATCTCAGACCCATTTAGCACGATTACCCGTCCATGCAAAGAATTGAAGCACTTCGAAAAGCAACTAATTAAAGCAGGTGAAACACATATATTCCGCTTTGAAATAGACCCGATGCGTGATCTTGCTTTTGTAAATGCCAATGGTGAACATTTCCTTGAAAATGGAGAATATTATGTAATAGTGAAAGACCAGAAAGTAAAATTCACGGTTATAGATTAATCTTCTTTTTATATTGCAGGCCATCCTCCTTTCATCATTCTAAAAGACAGATGGCCTGCAATTTCTATTTTAGAACAAATAAGTATACTGTTCTCCTAAAAATTTCTTGATATGCTTCAAGGCTTTGGTTATTTGGGCCTCCACCGTCTTGACAGAAATCCCCATTTCCCCGGCAATTTCTTGATTAGTCTTCCCTTCCTCCCTACTTTTGCGATAAACCTGCCCACATTTGTCCGGAAGGGAACAAACAGCTTCTTCAATCAATCGGTTCAGTTCTTCCATCTCCACCGAAGTATCAGCCGCAAGAGCATATCCATATTCTTCTCCTCCCTCGATGGGAACCGTATCCTTTTCATCGCGTAAAGCATTCAGGCAACGATTGCGTGCAGACTGGAAAAGATAAGCCTTGAATGAGATTTTAAGAGTCAAGTCGGCCCTACCCTCCCACAAATTCATAAAGATGGAAAGGGCCAGTTCTTCTATCTCCTGCTTGTCTCTCAGATAAAGGGACATGAAGCGGCAGAGTGAAACAAAATAAGTATCGAAAAGGTGCTTGAAAGCCTTCTCGTCATCTTGTTTGATTAACTGTAACAATAGGATATCATCTTCTGCAGGCATATCGAAGTTATATTAGATAAGGGCTTCTTGAGCGGCAAAGATACTAATATTATTTGTTCCTCGAAATTTATTAAAAAAATAATTGGAATTGGAATAAGGGTTAAACCCAAGTGATGTGTCATATAAGTGAAGGCCTATAAAAACATCATGATCATGAAAAAAAGTGTTCCTTGGAATTTAATCATTCCTAAGTTGAAACAGGAAATTTCCGCAGACGAAGAGCGGCAATTGGAGACTTGGTTACGCAGCAGTAACAACGAAGCGTTATTCAAGGAATTGCAACTGTTATGGGAAAAAATTCAGGCAAATGTAGAAAACTACACGCCCAATACCGAATATTATTGGAATGAACTTGTCAACCGTATGCACGCCAGCGAGCCTAAGCAGACTGAAAAACCTGCAAAGAAACGCTTCGAACTGAAACAGATATACCGCTACGCAGTAGCTGCATGTATAGCTGTTGCCATCGGTTGCTCATTCTACATAGGATTCCTTAACGGACAGCCTGAAGCCATGCCGCAGTTATACTCTAATTTGTCGGGTAAGTCTAAGGTTCTCCTTCCTGACGGAAGCGAAGTATGGATGCATACAGAGACCTCTTTGCAATACGGATCACAAATGAATAAGGATGAGCGTATCGTAAATGTAACTGGTGAAGCTTACTTCGATGTAGCACACGATGCTGACAAACCTTTTATTGTGCAGACAGAAGGTATGCGTATCGTAGTTCACGGAACCAAATTCAATGTCGATGCATTCCCCGGTTCGGAAAATACATTGGTGAGTTTGGTAGAAGGGTCCGTCTCTTTGGAAACCGAGACAGAGAACCGTTTCCTCAAACCGGGCGAAACAGCTACTTTTAATCGGAAAACCCTTACACTTAAGGTAGAAAAAGATGATGTACATTTTGCCTCTTCGTGGGCAAATACACAACTCGTATTCAGAAACCGTTCATTGGGAGACATTTGCAAACTGCTTTCTAAATGGTATCGGGTAAAGATAGACGTGGATCCTACATTATCCAATAAATATTTCTATACGTTTACGTTGCGTAGCGAACCGCTGGACGAAATACTCCGCATCATGGCACGCATCCAACCTATGAAATATACCTTTAACGAAGAGAATGAGTTGACAATTTCGTTTGCAGACACAAAACAAAAAGTAAAATGAAACAGTAACAAAATTAAAAACTTATGCCAAACAAACAAATGAGAAATGCACATTATTTAATAATTAACGAAAAGTAAACACCTACATTAATCTTTAAATTTAAGACAATTATGGATATAAGAAAACAACTCATCATTCTTATACTGGTACTTCTATGTGCCCCGGTTTCTGCACAAAAGAAAGAGAAACTGATCACACTGAAGTTCACAAATATCCCATTATCAGAGGCTATGCCAAAAGTGGAAAAGCAAAGTGGATACACTTTCTTCTATGAATCGCAGCAAATAGACATCAAACAGAAAGTCAGCTTGAATGTTAAGAATGAAACTATTAATAAGACAATAGCAGCCTTATTGAAAGGGACCAATGTTAAATTTGAAATCGACGCAACACACATTATTTTATATACCGGAAAGAATAACAAGGCAATATCCGGACAACCACAGAACATCTCTGGTACAGTAATTGACGAAAGTGGTGAACCGATTATCGGAGCAAATGTCATGGTGGAAGGAACCAGTACTGGTGTCATTACAGATCTTGACGGAAAATACACAATCAACGCACCGGCAGGGAGTAATCTCAAAATCTCCTATATCGGTTATGTGACACAGACTGTAAAAGCTGGTAGAAACAGTACCGTAAAGTTAGTGGAAGACAGTAAAACACTGGCAGAAGTCGTGGTAATCGGCTATGGTACACAGCGTAAGTCCGACCTGACTGGAGGTCTGGTATCAGTAGACCAGAAGAAACTGAACATGATAAATAGCAGTAACTTGATGGACCGTCTCGCAGGACAAATTCCGGGCTTAAGCGTAACTACTGGTGATGCGAAACCGGGGGCAGACCAAACCCTCCGTGTACGTGGTGAAAACTCATTAAGTGCTGACAATGCACCGCTTATTGTATTGGACGGTATTCCTTACAATGGTTCTTTGAGTGATATTGACCCAAACATCATCGAAAGCCTTAGTGTCTTGAAAGATGCTTCCGCAGCAGCTATCTACGGCTCACGCGGTTCCAATGGTGTTATCTTGATTCAATCAAAGAAAGGCAAGAAAGGTGCACCCCAAGTTACATACAAAGGGCAGTTCAGAATGTCGCAACCCCAACAGACTATTGATGTGATGACTCCAGACGAATACATCACATTTAAACAAGACATTGCACGCCTGAAAGATGGATGGAGCGGAGACCAATTGGCTCCTGAGAATATTCTGAGTGCCAGCGAACTTATAAATTACAAGAAAGGCGTTACAAACGACTGGCAGGACTATATTTTCCGCAATGCATTTACCATGGAACATCAAGTAGGCATTTCCGGAGGTACTGAAAGCACCACTTATATGGGGGCAGTTTCCTATCTGGATCAAGAAGGTGTAGTCTACAATTCTGCTATGAAACGTTACAATATCAATTTGAATGTCACACAAGTATTAAACAAATGGCTGACTATTGGTATACAGACCCAATTTATTCAAAGAGATGGCGGTGGTATAACCCCGAATATTGAACATGCTGTAAAGCAAAGTCCTTATGGTATCTACAAAGATGAAAACGGCAAGTATTATGAACTTTGGAATGCGCAGGCACAATATTACACAGAATAACTACAAAGATGCCCCTGTCCAACAGATTCGTACCATCGGACAGGGGCTTTTGGTTCGTTTTGTTTAGTTGTCCATACAGAATTGGATATGTACTAGGAATTTGACTGAAGAAAATGTTTTGCCCGTGAATGTGAAGCCAACATAACAAAATAAAAACAGATGAGAAAGAGTGGCAGTAACCATACCCCAATCCATTGTCCGAGAATACCGAACACGGCTGGTGCCAACATAATCCCCAGATACGAAGCTGCCATCTGTATTCCCATAATGTTTTGAGAAATATTTTCTCCAAAATTCTCAGGGGTTAAATAGTTTAAGTTTGGAAATAACGGCCCGTTACCAAAGCCGATCAAGAAAAAGCCTATAACGGATGTTGTCAGGAAAGG
>ENA-OPMN01000734-OPMN01000734.1-human-gut-metagenome-genome-assembly--contig:-NODE-734-length-11387-cov-1.569538_pt1 | contig 11387 bp, 30 predicted proteins | sample MGYA00241524_ERZ501745 | MGnify/ENA primary metagenome ERZ501745 (study PRJEB25962, sample SAMEA2042567) | human gut metagenome | biome: human gut; feature: human-associated habitat; material: faeces...
CTAATGAGATTTGTTCTTAGCGGGGCATTTCTCTTTTTTTACATTTATATTCACAATTACAATCACCTTGTTTTTATAAGTGAAAATTAATTTATCAATATCAGATTCTATGTTTAAATAGAATTTTTTCATATATTCTTCCTCCTTATTCTTTTTTATTTATTGAATAAAGAAGACTAGCTTGTATCGTTCATTTTTCCTCCTAAAATTTAAAATATCCGATACTGCTAGATATTTTTATATTTTACTGATCAGAGTTTTCATCATCAATCATATTTAAAACCGATTCAACTGCATTAGCAATTATTTTCTGCTTCTCTATAGGTAAGTTTTTAACTGAGTCTATTTTATCTTTTTTTGAATACAAAACGTTATCAAGAGCACTTAAATCATTAAGTTGTTCTCTTCTTATTTCATTTATATTATGCGTGTTTGTTAAATCTTTCCCGGTTAAATCTGCCACAGATACATTTAATGCTAATGATAAATCATATATATTGTCTAACGACGGAGAAATTTCCTCACTTTCCCATCTAGCTATAGTGGTTTGATTTACATCGGATAATTCAGCGAGCTTATTTTGAGAAAGCTTTTTTTGTTCTCTTAGATACTTTAAATTTTTACTAAATATACTCATGTTTCTTTCTCCTTCCATATTAATAATAGCATATAATCATTAAATAAACAATAATTTTTCTGCTTTTTTGCATTTTTGATATTGACTTCTGCAAAAAAGCATGATAGCATGGTTATTGTAAGGAGGTAGAAAATGAAAGATAATTTTAAAGATTATGTATCTGCCGAGTTAAGAAGCTTGAGAGCAGAACATAATTATAAACAAAAAGATGTAGCAAACAAAGCAAACGTCGATGTAATGACAATAGTTAGATATGAAAATAATTCTACATCTATGCAATTAGATATGATAGAGAAAATATTGTCTGTATACAATGTTAATTTAGAAAATTTTTTTAAAATCATATCTGCAAAAATGCAGAATAAATAATACCTAAAAAGTAAAAAATACTCTAACATCTAGTGAGTATCAAAAAAAGAAGTATTTCTACTTCTTATCAATATTAGATTTATAAATGTTATTAATGTTTACATTGATGCTAATTGTTGGGACAAAGAGCATTTCCAATATCTTAAGTAAAATTTTCCTATTTATATCACCTCACTTTCTAAAACGATTATAAATAGGAATTTAAAAAATAGCAATTTTGATACTCATTAGATGTTAGAGGGAAAGGAAGTTAAGTATGAAAAAAAATGTCCCTGACAAGACAAATGAAGAAATACTAAATCAATTTTATATATCAGCTTATGATTTGCAAAAACTCATTCCTGGAATAACATATGCGACAGCAATAAAATACATAAAAGAAATAAGAGAAGAAATGGAACAAAAGAATATGTTTCGGCCAGAAAGTAAAACATTATTAGCTTTAACTAAATTGGTTAGAAAGAAGTTTGGATTTTAATAAGGAGAAAAAATGAAAAACATAATTGATTACTTCTTTGATGAAGAAGAAAAAGAACTAATAAACAAATATATACTATTTGCTGTATTAACTGTAGTAGCTTTGATATTCAACATTTCAGCAATTATTAAATTATAGAAAGGAGAAAAAATGAAAAAAGGACAAAAAAAAGACTTAATAGCCACCACGCAAATTAAGCCCTTGTTAATTAAATTAACGGGTACATTATATCATGATATTGCTAATAAGTCAAATTCAGAGGTGTTCATATGTTAGAAGAACAGATATATAGTTATCTATTAAACAATCATTTAGGGAGAGAAAACTTGATAAAAAATAAAGATTTAAGAGTAAAATTTCACGTAAATAGTGATAAAAGTTTGCGAAAAATTATTCAAAATATAAGAGAAAGCGAACAATTTTCACAAATAATTGGTTCAGTTTCTGGTAAAAATGGTGGATTTTATATTTGCAAAAGTGAAGAAGAAATTAAAGAAACGATTAATAATTTTAAGCACAGGGCAAATCAAATGCTAAAAATGACTTACATCTTAAATTGGAAAAAGGAAAGACTTGAATAGAATATGAAAACAAAAAAAGATAGAAATAAATTTTACTTTATGCGAAGTTTCTATGAGGCTGTTGAAACCCTTACAAATAAAGATAAACCTAGGATGTATGAGGCAATTATAAAGTACTCTTTTGAGGATAATTATGAGCCTAATTTTAAGGGTACGTTGGCTACTGTTTGGCTATTAATAAAACCAATTTTAGATAACAGCTTTAAACAATATAAAAATGGTAGCCAAAATAATACCAATCATTAGGCTGGCTCTAATTTGGCTGTGAGCCAATAAAAAAGCCAGGGTCATCTAGGATAAGGAATAAGGAAATAGGAAGAGGAATATGGATAAGGAAGTGGAGTGTGGAGTTAAGCTTCGATTAAGTACATTTAATACATATTGGCAAATATTAAAACGGAACTATAAGGACACACAACACGATGATATCGATTTTAAAGTTTATTATTCAATTTTAAAGGATTATCGCGAAAAAGATTTTATTAATGCCACCAAAATGGTTTTGAAATATCAACAGTTTTTTCCAAGAATAGATGAAATAGTGAAATATTTACCAGATGAAAATTTACCAAAATGGTTTTTTGAGAAAAATGAAAGTTTAGAAATGGAGGATCAAGAAAAGCAAGAAATAAATAACTTGTTAAAAGAGATGATATGAAATCAATAAATTTAAAATCAAATGAACTAAATAAGTTAGTACGAATATTAGATAATTATGAAGAATATGTAACAAATGATGTCGAAAAAACAAACGAATATAAAAATCTTATTTTAAACGACATACATATAATTCGTAGCAGAATATCTGGAATAAAAATTAATAACAATGATGTTGTTGTAACAAAAAATTTAGATGTATCAGTATTCGGAATAGACTTTTAAAACAATTAATAGAAAGGATTTGAGCAATGGATACGAGAGATTTGAGTAGTTATTACCCAGGATATGATGATTATTGTGAAGATTTAGAAAATAGGGCTAAAGTGCCATATTCTGATTATGAAAAATTAGAAACAAAGATAACGGGATATAACGGTTTACTTGATGATATAAAGTCAATATTTTCTGAAGAAACTACAGCATCAAACCAAATCGAAATGTTAAAAGAATTAATAAATGATTTTGAGGAGGAATCGAAAAATGTTTAAAAAAAAGAATACCATTAAGCGAAAAAATACGCTTGAGTTAAAGTATGAGGCATCATTAGAAGATGCAATAAAAATAAAGGATAAATTAATAAAATTACAAAATAAGATTATAGCACTACAGGAAGATAACAATATTTATCAAAAAGAATTGATAGAAAAATATCGTCAGGATATAGAAAAAATCAAAATGAAATATAAGAAGGGAAATATATAATGAAGGGTTATAAAGCAACTAATAAAGAAATGAGATGTAGAAATTTTAGCTATGAAATCGGGAAAAAATTGTTAGAAAATACATACTACGCGCTCCACAATGGTGAGTTTGTTAGAATTGGAGGAAATGAATAAATGAAAGATATCCAAGATGCAGAAGTATTAGAAGAAAAAACACTAATAAAGCCAGAATTTAAGGAAGAAATTAATGCTGAAATAATAGGAACATCAAAAATAGAAGATAACATCAAAAAGGTAAAAGAATATGCAATTAAAGTGAAAGAATATTATACAGGCGTAGTTTTTACTGCTGTAACAAAAAATGATGCAGAAAAGGAAAAGGCCGATATAAACAAATTTAAAAAGCAAGTAGAAGATTTTAGAAAACAAATTGTTGCTAAATATAACGAACCAATAAAATTATTTGAAGACACAGCAAAAGAAACTGAGAAACTACTAAAAGAAACTTATAATCTGATCAACGTACAAGTAAAAGCATTTGATGATGAACAATTAGAAAAAGTAAGAGAAAAAATTGAATCATATTTCAATGAATATGCTCAAAGTAAGAATATTGATTTTGTTAATTTCAGTCAGATGAATATATCGGTAACAAAAGGCTTATTAACATCTACAGGTAATTTAACTAAGAAAGTTCAAGATCAAATAAATGAATTTGTTGATAGATGCGCTAAAGATGTAGATTTGATTAACACTTTAGAGCATAAAGAAGAAATTTTAATTGAGTATAAAAAGAATCTTAAGTCAGCTGAATCAATAGCCTTAGTCATGGACAGATATAAACAACTAGAAGAGATGAAGCAAGAAAAAGAGTCAGCAAAAGAACAGGTAATAAACGATGAAGAGATGTTAAAGAAAATAGATAGCTTATCTGCTCCTAAAGTACAAAGGCAAGATGAAATAGTATTATTAGCGTTTGAATTTATTGGACCAAAAGAATCGGCAAAAATTGTTGCTAATACTTTAAAAAGTATCGAAGGAAAATATAGACAATTAAGGAAAGTAGAGGATCACTATGAATAATAAAGAACAATTACAAAAAAACTTAGCAGTAACATATGAAGTTGATGGACAACAAATTAAATTAACACCACAGATAGTACAAGATTACATTGTAGGTACTGGTGCACAAATTACAATTCCAGAATTTAAAATGTTTACCGAATTATGTAAGGTAAGGGGCTTAAATCCATTTTTGAGAGAGGCATACTGCATTAAATATTCAAATAAGACACCTGCAACAATAGTTGTAGGAAAAGATGCAATTTTAAAAAGAGCAGTATTAAATCCTAAATATAATGGTATGAAATCTGGAATTATTGTAACTAATGAAAATGGTGAAGAGAAGAAGAGAACAGGTACATTTAAACTTCCAACAGAAACATTAGTTGGCGGTTGGGCTGAAGTTTTTAGAAAAGACTGGGAAAATTCGATTGAGGCTAGTGTTTCATTAGAAGAAGCAATTCAAAGAAAATCTGATGGAGAACCAAACTCTAACTGGACTAAACAACCAGCTACAATGATTGAAAAAGTAGCAAAAGTAAGAGCCTTAAGAGAAGCTTTTGTAGAAGATCTTGGAGGAATGTATGAAGCTGATGAAATGAATGTTGATTTACCAGAAATAAGAGATGAAGACAAGGTAATATTACAAGGTGATCAAAACATTCCAGAAGCTGAAATAAAAGATGATTCCAACATAAAGCAAGTTGATATAAATGAACTATAAGATATTAAATAGTGGTTCAGATGGAAATTGCACACTAATAAATGACATTATAGCAATCGACATGGGAGTTAGTTATAAGCTACTAACTCCACATGTTGAAAAATTGAGACTGGTTCTCTTGACACACGTTCATTCAGACCACTTTAATAAAGCCACAATCCGAAGATTAGCAAAAGATAGACCAACTTTAAGATTTGGGTGTTGTAAATGGCTAGTACAAGAATTAATTGATTGTGGTGTAGATAAAAGAAATATTGATGTTTATATTCTAAATAAGCAAGCTGTTTATAATAATAATTTAAAGGTTAAACCAGTAAAGCTTTATCATGATGTGCCACAATGTGGTTACAAAATAGAAGTTGCTCAATACAAGGTTTTTTATGCAACCGATACAAGAACTTTAGAGGGTATAAAAGCCATTAATTATGATTATTACTTTGTAGAAGCTAATTATGTAAACGATGATGAGTTACACAATAGAGCATACAACGATTATTATGAAAACAGAGTCAAAAATACACATTTAAGTCAAGAACAAGCAACAGAATGGTTATTAGAAAATATGGGATTAAATTCGGTTTATAAATTTATGCATCGACATAAGGAGAAAAATAATGGAAAGAAAGTTATCTGAAAACGAGAAACAATCAACAGAAATGTGTGAACATGCATGTGAAATATTGAGAAGAAAAAACATACCACATAAAGTTTGCAAAAAAACTATAGGACACATTAATTTGTTAGGATATGTGCGAGGAAAAACAAAATTAAAACCAATAATGAGCTTTTGGGCAAGAACAGGTAAATATGTGTTTTTAATAGAACCAAAGGGATTAATAAAAAGTAGAGATAGCCGTGGTTTAAATAATTGTATTCTATCATATGAAAATTTCATCAAATTAGAAAATGAAGAGTTGGAGATAATTTAATGTTAGAACAATTAAAGCAAGATATTGAGCAATATCAGGGTGCTATGGAAGACTTTTATAGTCTTATTCCAGAAGATATAGAAAGCGCATATCAATTGGCTATGGTATTTATGCAACTTGCTAATAGATGGGCAGAAATTCAACTAAATGCTAATAAATATTGTACTGACTTAGGGGTTACAAGAACAGCATTTAAAGACTATGCATATCAGAAATATAGATTATCATCAAAAGCACATGAATTTTGTAGAGTTGTTTGGAGACAAGGTAAAGAGGAATTTAAAAACAGTTTTAATAAAGAAATATAGGAGGAATAAAAATGTTTAATAGAAATGAAGAAAGAAAGGTTAAAGAATTTAAAGGAACAACAATATATTTAACGAAATATGATGATTTAAGTATAGAAGAATATCTAGATAGAATTGTAAGAAGTGTTGAAAGATATGAAAAACAAACGGGAACAATGCCAAAAAAATTAAAGTTGGGTTATAGCAACTACGAAAGAATCTTAAAACATAATAAAAATTTAATTGAAAAGAAGAATGATAAGTATTATACATTCGGAGTTGAAATTGAAATTTAATCTAAAGGTGAAAATATGAAAATTTTAATTGTATACGCAATAGTAATAACAGTACTATATATCAGGAAAAATGAATCTAACAAAACTAACTATAGTAATTATCAAAATTGTCTAAGAGCCTTGGCTGAAAATGATCCAGAATTAAAGAAGTATATTGAAAATAAATAGGAGAAATAAGAATATGGATAAAGAAAAATTAAATGATATAGTATGCGAAAGTTCTAGTGATTATGCTGTTTTAAATAATGCTTATAATTATATTGAAAATTTAGAACAAAAAGTAAAACAACAAAAAGAAGTGATTGATAAAGTAAAATCTGCTATTAAAGGTGATATAGATGGTTTTATGACAATTAATGAGCATGGAGAGAGCCAAGAAATATTAGACCTGTTAGAAATTTATTTACAAATATTAGAAGATAAATAGGTGCCAGAATGAACGAAAAATGTAAGTATTGTGATTATGTTTCTAAATGTTCAAGAATATGTGAATATGACAGCATTATATGTAAAATACAAAGAAGTTTCCCAAAAGTAGTAGATAAATCTTATGAACAATTACAGCAAGAGAACAAACAACTAAAAGATAATTGGAATGAGTTAAGAAAATGGATTGTTTATAACAAACATAATGAAAATACTGAGCAACATTATTTAGTAGTTGATTATGGAACGTTATTAGGTAAAATGCAAGAACTAGAACAAGGAAGTGATAATCAATGATTGATATAATTGGCTGTATATTGTTAATTACAATAATATTTTCCTTTGTATGTATGCTAATTGACGAATTGAGAACTAATTACGAAATAAGAAAAAGTTTAGAACAAGGAAGTGATCGTAATGAATAAATTAACAAATGAAGAACAAAACAAAGAATTATTAAAATTAGTAAAAGAGTATCCTACATTACCGTTGGTATTCTTTTGTAGCAGTGAAGATATATGTGATGATTATAGTTATACTTTTATGAAATTTAGAAGAGTAGAAAAAGGTGTTATTTATGAAAGTGATATAAATGATATCATGTATACTTCTGAAGATGATTATGTAGAAGATTTATGTGATTATTTTGCTGATGATGTTAGATATTCTAATATGACTGATGCAGAATATGAAAAAGAAATGCAAAAAGAGGCAAACAAAGCACCACATTATGAAGCAATTATTATTTATGCTGATGCTTAAAAAGGGGAGATAGTAATGTTAAAGATTAAAGTATTTGATTGTGATTGTGAAAATCAGTTGACTAAGGATGTTAATAATTTTATAGAAGAAATAAATGATCAAGATGAGGAAGTTATAGATATTAAATTCTCTACAAGTGTAGGAGTTTATGAAGATGAACAAATATATTGCTTTAGTGCATTAGTTATGTATGATAATAAGATTTGCAAAAAATACAAACCAAAAAGATATGAAATAGTAGAGAAAGTAGAAAGTGATGAGTAAATGAATGAAGTGATTATTACCAAAGGAGAACTATATGATAAATGCGAAAATATTGAGCAATTGTATGATAAGTTTTATTATCCTTTATTGGTAGAATATAAGGAATTAAAGAAACAACTTGAAGAATATCTAATACAAAATATTAATTTAAGAGCAGATATTATGATACAAAAGATGGCTTTTCCTAACGAATTAATTAAAGATAAAACGTTTTATAATTTATATGATATGCCCACTTATGAAGAACTATTAGCTCAACAAAAAGAGTTTATAAAATATTTAGAAGATGAAAGCAAAGAAGTATATAGAGATGATGGGTTAAGGCAGAACATTTTTAGACAAATTTTACAAAAATACAAAGAAATAACAGGAGTATCTGATGAAAAAAAAATGAATTTGAACAAAAATATCTAAACAAAATGGTAGAAGTTGTATTGTTTAATAATGATACCTTTAGAGGTTATTTATATTCAACTAATGACTATATGAATAAAACAAAATTATTAGATATGAAAAACCATTATTTTGTAGGTACTGATATAAGAGAAAATGGTGTAAGGTTTAGAAAATCACACATAAAAAAAATAAAGTTAGTAAGTTGTTTAAGTATAAACAAGCACTACAAATTAGGAGATGATAAATAATGAAATTAGAAGTTGGAATGTATGTTAGAACCGATAAAGGTTTTATTTCACAAATTAAAGAATTTAAAGAGCATTATACAAAAGGTAAAAGATTAGTAACCAGTAGCAAGGTTAAAGAAGTTGACGAAAATTATCTATCATTAAGTGGTAATCAATGTGATTTTATTGATAGTATAGATTATTCTATACCACCTTGTTATCCAAGTGATGAGGAGATTGAAAAAATTAAAAGACATATTGTTAAAGCAAGTTATAACATAATTGATATTTTAGAAGAGGGGGATATAATTATTGATTCAGTTGAAAAACATGAAATTTTATTAATAGATGGTGAGTTAATGGTTAGAAATACAGGATTAATTTATGATAACAATTATTATTTACCAATAAAAAGCATAACAATTAAATCAGTCATAACACACGAACAAATGGAACAAATAAATTATAAGCTGGGAGAGTAAAATGAAACATATTAATATTACAAACGCAGACATAGTAAAGAATATGAATGATGAACAAAAACATAATCTTGCTAATAGTTGTATTGCTAACGGAACTGAACCCGAGGAAGTTATTTCACTTGTTAAGAATATGGCAAATGTAACTATAAATTGTGGAATAGATTTATGCAATACTTATTTTGAAACACCAGCAGGTAAAGAATATTTAGAAATGAGAAAGAAAATTGATAGGTTGGGAGAGTGATTAAATGACTGAATATTTAAAATTAGTTAAAGAAAATGCCTATATGAAGTTTTGTATTATACTCTTAATACAAGAATTAGATAAACATAAAGAATTAAAAGGTATTCAAAATTATTTAAAAGATGTAATAGATGATGTTGAGGAAAATACTACAAAAAAGAATTTAGATAGATTTTTTGAAATGTTAAAAAAGGAGGATGATGATAGGTTAACTAATTTATGGAATAGAATACTTGCTTTATTTGGAAAGAAACAATTACCAGATGATATGTTAATGCAAGCAAACGATAGTTTTACAGCAATGTATGAAGAAGATAGAAATATCAACTTTACTGCTATAATTGCAAATAAGTTAGCTAATTATACGGTTAGTGACAGCAATATAGACATAGTTGGAGATAATCAAAGAGCTGATTTATTAAGAAAAATAGTAAAAAAGCTTAAGAAGAAATTAAAAAAAATTATAGCTAGGGAGCTAGGAACTGGTGGCGTACTTGTAGTGCCTTATGTTAACAATAATAAGCTATATTTTAATATTATTTCTCAAAATAGATTGTCTATCAATAAAATGATTGGTGATGATATAGTAGACTGTACAATTTTAGCAGAACATGTTGTAAGAAATAGAAATCATTATTATAGATGGGCTGATTATACTTTAGAAAATGGAAACCTATATATCAGATACAGAGCTACATTAGATGATGATTCAATTGAAATGACTATCATTCCAGAATGGCAAAATATAGAAGATATGTCTATTACTAATGTTGATAGAATGCCATTTATGTATATCAAGAGTCCAATAGATAATAGAAAAGAAATGGATAAGTATGGTGTACCTATCACGTATGGTTGTGATAAGCAAATAGCAAAAATAATGAAAGATTTGGAACAAATAGATAGAGAATATGGGTTAAAAGAGGCTTTTGTTGGAGCAGATATCACAATGTTTAAAGGTGATGATGCTTTGCCAGTTAATGGTTTATACAAGAAAATTAATGCTGGTGATGATAATTTTTGGGAAGTATTTGATCCTGCTTTTAGAGATACATCATTATACAATAAATTAACTAATGATTTTGCATTACTAGAAAAGCAAGTTGGAACTTCAAAAGGAATACTTACAGATGCTCAAACTTCCAATGCAACAGCTACAGAAATTAAGAAAATGTTAAAGGAAACATTTGATATAGTTGATGATGTTCAAGATGGATTAGAAGATGGACTAGATGATTTCTTATATGCTTGTAATGTATTAGCAAACTATTATAATTTAACACCTCAAGGAGAATATGAATTATCAACTGATTGGTCTTATTCTTTGCTAGAGGATAGTCAACAAGAATTTAGTCAATTAATGCAAGGAGAGTCTAGAGGAGTAATCAAAAAGGCAGAATTAAGACAATTCTTAAAACCTGGTGAAACACTAGAAGAAGCACAAAAAATTATTGATGAAATAAAATCAGAAAGTCCAAAAACTGAAGACTTATTAGGAGAGTAATATGAAACTAGATATTAAGACTGATAAAAAAGGAATATGTGAATATTTCAAGATAAGTAATCAAAAGGTTGGTGAAGGAATATTTTCAGTTGATATCCATATTGAAGGTGGTAAAAATTCTACTTTCAAATTAGAAGGAAAGTTAGATGGATTAGAATTACATTCAGATGATATCATATTAAATGATTCTAATGATTTAAACATAGAACTGATTATAGATGAAGAATATTATAATTTCATAAAGGAAAAGTCTTGTGAAGTTTGTTCTTATCCAGCCATAATAAAAATAAATAATAATATATATCGTTGTATGTTTTATAATCAAAGTATTTTTGTTGAGCCTAAAATAAAATTACCTAAGAGTATTAGCAAAATAAAAATTATAGATGATTTGAGT
>ENA-OPMN01000735-OPMN01000735.1-human-gut-metagenome-genome-assembly--contig:-NODE-735-length-11376-cov-2.804788_pt1 | contig 11376 bp, 8 predicted proteins | sample MGYA00241524_ERZ501745 | MGnify/ENA primary metagenome ERZ501745 (study PRJEB25962, sample SAMEA2042567) | human gut metagenome | biome: human gut; feature: human-associated habitat; material: faeces...
GCTCCACCGCCAACACGCCGATGGACCAGAACTCTCCGGAAGACATCTTCACACTGGGCGAATACCTGGGACGCGAGCAGTATGGCACACGCCCGCTGTTCTATGGCCCTGCCTTCTCCTCGCAAGTGGCACTGGACGTGAAAGACGGTTACTGCGAACCGCGCATCAAGTACAACGGCACGAAGTTCATCCGCAAGGAGAAAGCTACGCCCGACGAAAAGGATTCGTACATCGAAATCCCCGGACGCATTGAGTACGAATACGCCCAGAACATGCTGTTCCCGCGTATGTACAGCAGTGCCCATACACAACAATACCATGCCTGGCAGGACATCAAGGGTTACGATGTGCCCTATGACAAATGCGGCAACATGATTATGGTAAACATGCCCACACAGTGGGAAAACATCAAGTTCTTCTTCTCCTACCAGCTCAACTGGATGTACTGGCGCTACTTCATGTGGAACTTCGCCGGACGCCAGAACGACATACAAGGCAGCGGAGAAATTGAACACGGCAACTGGATTACCGGTATCCCGTTCATCGACAACTGGCTGGTGGGCGACCAGAGCCTCTTGCCTCAGGAACTGAAAGACAACAAGGGACACAACGTATTCTACTGCCTGCCCCTGCTGCTGGGTATCATCGGCCTGCTATGGCAAGCCTACCGTGGACAGAAAGGCATCCAGCAATTCTGGGTGGTCTTCTTCCTCTTCTTCATGACCGGTATTGCCATCGTGCTCTACCTGAACCAGACTCCGAGCCAACCGCGCGAACGTGACTATGCCTACGCCGGTTCGTTCTACGCCTTCGCCATCTGGATTGGTATGGGTGTGGCAGGACTCGTCCGTCTGCTTCAAGACTATGCCAAGATGAAGGAACTGCCTGCTGCCGCCATCGTTTCCGTAGCCTGCCTCTTTGTCCCCGTGCAGATGGCAAGCCAGACTTGGGACGACCACGACCGCAGCGACCGCTACATGGCACGCGACTTCGGCCAGAACTACCTGATGTCCCTGCAAGAAAGCGGCAACCCGATTATCTATACCAATGGTGACAACGATACCTTCCCCCTCTGGTACAACCAGGAGACCGAAGGTTTCCGTACCGACGCCCGTACCTGCAACCTCTCGTACCTGCAGACCGATTGGTACATCGACCGGATGAAGCGCCCCGCCTACGACAGTCCTTCTCTCCCCATCACCTGGGACCGTATGGAGTACGTAGAAGGCACCAACGAATACGTCCCCATCCAGCCTGAGTACAAGAAAAGCATCGACCAGCTCTATGCCGAAGCCGAGAAGCAGGCACTGGACGGTAATCCCGAAGCACTAGTCAATGTAAAGAAAGAATTCGGTGACAACCCGTATGAGCTAAAGAATATCCTCAAGAACTGGGTGCGCAACAAGAATCAGGACTTGAAGGTGATTCCTACCGACAGCATCGTCATCAAGGTAGACAAGGAAGCCGTGCGCCGCAGCGGCATGATGATACCGGGCGACTCAATCCCCGACTACATGCACATTTCGCTGAAAGGCAAACGCGCCCTCTACAAGAGCGAGTTGATGATGCTCGAAATGCTGAGCGAGGCCAACTGGGAACGCCCCATCTATATCGCTGTCAGCGTAGGCAGGGAGAACCAGCTGAATATGGAAAACCACTTCGTTCAGGAAGGTCTTGCCTATCGTTTCACTCCGTTCGACACCAGTAAGACGGGCGTGACAATAGACTCCGAAAAGATGTACGACAACCTGATGAACAAGTTCAAGTTCGGTGGCATCGACAAGCCGGGCATCTATATCGACGAGAACGCAATGCGCATGTGTCACTCTCACCGTCGCATCTTCTCCCAACTCGTGCAGCAGCTGATGCGTGAGGGCAAGAAAGACAAGGCAAAAGCCGCCCTGGACTATGCCGAAAAGATGATTCCCGCCTACAACGTGCCTTACGACTGGCAGAACGGTGCCGTACAGATGGCGGAAGCCTACTACCAACTGGGCGAAACCGCCAAGGCGGACGAGATGATGAAAGCCCTTGCTGACAAGGCTGTAGAGTACCTGACCTGGTATCTGAGCCTGGACGACAACCGCTTCATGATTTCTACCCGTGAATTTGAATACCACTGGGCTGTACTCGATGCCGAGGTGAAGGCCATGAAGAAGTACAACTCCAAGCTCGCCGAAATCTACGAGCCGAAGGTGGAAGAACTGTATAATATGTATGTGGACAGAATGAAGGAGTGAGAATAAGGATTAGGGATTAAGGATTAAAGGATTAGGGATTAGCCTGTGCAGTTCATCACTAATCATTAATAACTAATCCTTAACCCCTAATCCTTAATCATTAACCCCTAATCCTTAATCCCTAATCCCTTAATCCTTAATCACGTGTTTATAGAACAACCTCCTGAGTTTTTTCGCAAACTATATCCCGGTGCAGTCTGGAGGATGGACCCCAATGAAAAAGCCGTTTATCTGACTTTCGACGATGGCCCTATCCCCGAAGTAACTCCCTGGGTGCTCGACCTGCTGGATAAGCACAACATCAAAGCCACCTTCTTCATGGTAGGTGACAACATACGGAAGCATCCGGACGAATTCCGGATGGTCGTTGAGCGTGGGCACCGCATCGGTAACCACACCTTCAACCATATCCGTGGATTTGAATACACGGCCAAGAATTATCTGGGAAATACCGAACAGGCGAAGATTTTCATGGAAATGGGTGGGGACATCAATTGCAATGTGGAGAAGGTTCTCTACCCTCTCTTGTTCCGCCCTCCCCACGGCCATATGTTCGCCAACCAGTATCTCACGCTGAAACGAACCTACAAGATTGTGATGTGGGACCTCGTGACCCGCGACTACAGCAAGAAGCTGCGCGGTCCGCAAGTGCTAGCCAACGTGATGCGCTACGCCCGCAACGGCTCCATCATCACCTTCCACGATTCCTTGAAATCCTGGTGCAACGGAAACCTGCAGTACGCATTGCCGCGCGCCATTGACTTCCTGAAGGAAGAGGGATATGAATTCAAAGTATTATAAACTTGAAACAGCAGAAAGTTACCAACATCTGCTGTCACAATAAATTCCACATAAAATAAGAAGGGGTTGTCTCGGCAAAAGGCAACCCCTTACATTTTATAGGCTCATGTCCTGTTCCACAAGAATAAACAGATGTTTTATAATTACCAAGTAAATGTACATCTGTATTCATCCCACTGGTCTTTTACAACCAGTTCCGTAGGATAACTGTCGGAATTCAATGTCCATGTAAAATACATATCGGACACAGAGTCCTCGCCATTGTATGTATAATGCCCTACAAGCGGCAGATGTTTCGTAGCCTTACCAAGCATGCCTCCATAATAGGCATATATCATCTCGTCCATATCCACATCCAGTATTTCATCAAACAACATCAGGCAGCCCTTATTCTCGATAGGAGCTGTTATATTATCCGTCGTATAGTCTATGGCAGCACTATACTCCCACTCGTCATTGCTGTCGATAATTCCGTCACCATTGAGATCCCCACTAGCTACATAACGTGTGGAAGTCTTCACCACATCTCCATCCTTATAGGTGATGTTCGTTATTTCACCATCGCTTTCAGAGCGTTTCATTACAACCAGATGGCCTTCAGTGTCGTATTCCATCTCCCAAGTAAACTCATCGGCATCGGGAGTACCAGCGTGGTCTATTGAGTTGCAAAATTCCACATAACCATCGCTGTTGAGCTGCAAGTTCAGTTCTGTAACATCGCCCTCTTCATCCGTCACGGTGATTCTTGCTCGGTCCTTTGCAACATCTGCCTTTGTAGTAGCGGGAAAGTACTCAAAGACGGCTTTATCCCCATCCTCAGTTGTAATGTTCGTCACCAGCCCTTCTTCATTGTGAGAAATCGCCATGCCCGAAACCGACTTCGGAAGCCCTCCCGTAAACACTTGCGAAGGATTGACCACAGTGGCGGTGTTTTCGCCACCCTCACCATTCTCATTTTCGTCATCGTCACTGCAAGCAGTGAATCCCAAGCACAACGCCACACCCAACATGGAGGCAGCCATCATTTTAAACATTTTCATAAGTTACAAATCTTGTTTTATCCCCATCCCTCTAAGGAAAATCCATAATAACAAAAGTATAAGGAATGCCGTCCGTATCTCACGACAACAAGACTCTGCCATTCAAACCCGGACAGATACTTTTGGCCATTTATCATTCCCAGACAAAGCTTAATATTTTTTGCAAAGTAATAAACTTTTCCTTTCACTCCTTGTCACTGAAAAAGGTGATTTTTCAGCCACATACAGAAAAAATTCAGCATCTCCAATAAAAAGCAAAATGAATAAGACGTATATTTGCAACAACTAAGCACAGATTGAATTCCACTAAAATATACCGATATGAGGGTACGCCATACTAAGCTATTATCACTCCTCTTTTCTTTAACCACTATCCTGCTTCACGCCGGAGAAATACCAACAGACACTCTGTTGGCACACTTCTACAACCGGGCAGCCAATCTCATGGAAGAAGGACACTACGATGAAGCGCAACGTAGCTTCGACAGCGCCTTTGCCACCCGGAACGTAAAGCACTCCTTCATGTATCCCATCTTGCTGAACGAACAAGCCACACTACTGATCTATGTGGGAAAGACAGAAGAAGCCTTTGCCATGAAAAAAAATGTGCTCCCCTACCTGCCGCAGATAGATGATTTGGAAAAGCACATCAGCGTATACAACGATTTGGGCCTCCTCTACCGTCAGCACCAAATGAATGACTCTACACTCTACTATTACAATAAAGCACTGGACACTGCCTTGCAATACGGAGACGAAAGCTGGATAGCCCACATCTGCAACAATGTGTCCATCCTATACTTCAATATCAGGCAGCTGGACGAAGCCGAAAAGTATACCGACATGGCCGCCGAACATGCCGCCAGAACCGAAGACCCATTCGTAGCCTTCACCACCTGGCAAATCAGGGCAACCATAAAGGCTGAACTGAACAAGCTGGATGATGCTGAAAAATCCAACCGCAAAGCCTGGAACATTGCCTGCCACGGAGAGGGAAACGAAGACCTATGGAAGATACGCTGCCTGCCCGGCATGCTGAGACTCTTTGAACGAAAAGAACAACCCGATTCCATAGACCACTACTTGAAATTGGGGAACAAACTACTACAACGGGTACCATCCAACTCCATCGCTGCCATAGGATTCATACAATCGAGGGCAGCCACCGAAACAAACCGCAAAAACTATGCCCGCGCCTTGAAGGACTTCCACTGGCTGCGTAACCGGAAAACCGGTACCGAGCCCAAAACATTATTTACACAAATGGCACGATGCTACGATGCCTTGGGAAACCCCAAACTGGCCTACACCTATATGGATAGTGCCCGCATGTGGACTGATACGCTGGCACAGCACAATCTGACGCAACAAATGGCAGAATTCAACGTGAAATATCACACACAAGAAAAGGAATTGGAGATAGCCCACCTGCAACAAGAACAACTGGAACACCAAGCCTTCCTGCTAAAAGCCTCCATTGCTGTAGCCCTTCTGTCCGGTCTTGCTCTCATTACTTTGTTGACGCTCCGCCACAAGAAACGAATAGCCGAAAAGAAGATTGAACTGCTAAAGCAAGAAAACGAACTGAACTCGGCACGCCGTTACATTGAAGGGTTGGAAGAGGAATGCAAATATTTTGCCAAGGAACTGCATGACGGCATAGCCAACGACCTGCTGGGGCTGCAAATGAAGATAGAAACTTCTGCCGGCAAAGGGAATGAGCAGGAACTGGCCTCACTCGTCAGCAAACTGAGAAACAACGTGCGGAATATCTCACACGAACTGATGCCTCCCGAATTCGAGCATCTCAGTCTAGACCAGATACTCGACCGTTATGCTGCCAAACTGACCGAGAACACCGGCATAGAGGTCAGCTATCATCCAACGGAGAACAACGCATCACGCCATCTTCCCAATGAAACCGCTTATGAGCTGTACCGCATCGTACAAGAGCTCACCATGAACATCGTGAAACATGCCTCAGCCAGTCATATAGTCATCAGTCTCCGTGCCGACAATGAAAATAAATATACCCTGCAAATTACAGACAACGGTAAGAATGCAAACAAGCAACAAACAGCAACAAACAACAATGACGGCATAGGATTGCACACCGTAAACGACCGTATCAGAGCCATCAACGCTACCGCCAATGTATGCTCGTCAACAGAAAACAACGTTTTCACCCTACTGCTTAACATAAACGAATGAAACCAAACAAAGAAACATACAGAATACTGGTAATAGATGACCACCCGATTGTTGCTGAAGGCATCATCGCATTGGCCTCGCAACTCGAAGGAGTGACGTGCAAAGGAGCCACTTGTGCAAAAGACGTGGAACAACTGACCCTCAAAGAGAGATTCGACCTTTGCATCATTGACCTTGAACTACCGGATATGAATGGATTCCAACTCATATCCCACCTTCACAGCCAGATACCCGAATGCGGCATTTTAATCTATACCATGCATGAAGAACCTTGGATCATAGCCAAATTATCCACCCTAAACATCAACGGAGCTGTTTCAAAAAATGCCAGCACCAGCGAATTGAGAGACGCCATCAGTACACTGAAAAACGGAACCAGATACTTCAGCAATGTTTTCAGCGAACTGGACAAGGAAAAACAAAACACCCTACCACATGCACTTCCCGAATTGTCGAGACGTGAAAAAGAAGTGCTCGCCTATCTCTCGCAAGGACTGAGCACTTCTGAAATATCCCAATTACTATTTCTCAGCATCAATACAATACAGACTTACCGGAAGCGCCTGATGGAAAAACTGGAGGCCAAAAACGTTGCAGAACTTGTCTACAAGGGGAAGAGCTTATTCTGAGAACACTTGTCATTCGCCCGGACAGTTACAAGCCTCCAGCTTCTCAAGCTTCTCCGTCTGAAAAGGAAGAAAATCAACTTAGCGGATACTCACCGTCATCGGATTGCGCACCTTCTGTGCAAAATCAGCCATGTATCGGTTCCAGGCTTCAGCAGTCTTGATGTCCGCGCGGTCCCAGGCAAAGCCCCAGTAATACACGTAGTCAGCGCCCGGCTCATAGTCGCTGACAACCAGTACATGACCGTCCGCATTGTTACGCATCTTCTTCTCCTCTATGGGGAAAAGCACGGTTTTGGCTTCCTTCACAACGGCAGGGAAAGCGGCCCCCATAAATATCTTGCCATTATCCGGTCCGGTAGTGGGGTCTACATACGTCATATAGCCACCGGCGGCATCAGCCACCACAGCACCGTCCGGTTCGTGCAGCACAATACCGGTAACAATGGGCAAAGATTCCTTTAGATTGCTATACGAAACGGCAGTACGGTTCAGATGAGAACCGGCATCCAGCGTAATCAGACGTGTTTCCACCACCGCAGTATCCCCTTTCACAGCCAACGGATTGAACTCCAGCTTCACGGTGAAGCGCAACGGACCGTTGTCCAGCACCTCCTGCGTCTTGTAGCACCACGGATAGATAATGGTATCATTCACCATCAATGCAGACACTCCAGCTCCCAATGTTGGACCTACTGCATAGCAGTCCATGCCATAACCGTGGTCTATATGATAGGAGAATGTGCGTACCAGCTCATCGGCTGCCTTCGGGTCTGTCTTGCGCAATTCATTAACCTGCTTCCAGGAGTCTGCATCCAGTTCCTTGGCATACATGTCTTCCAGTACCGGTGCAGCAGTGCCTCGCTTCGTGAACAAGTCGTAGCCGAAACCGCGTTCACCCCTTGCCTGCAATGCAGGACCGTAGGCACGGAAGCCTACCAAGTCGTTCTCCCAGGCCATGTCGTCCAGACGTTCGGGATACTGCCGCCCACAAGCCCTTACCTCCACATCGACGGGAGTACCGGCCTGGACGGTATATGCAGCCGATGCATTGGCAGCTACCGTCGCAGGGAAGATTAATTTGTCATCGTAGGTCACTTGGTAAGGCACCTGCTCCCCTTCGACATTCAGAACCACAATCTGTGCGGTGTCTGCCAGATTCAGAAGGTTTGAGATTTCGGTCATGGACACCTCTACCATCTCATCGGAACGGTCCATCGCTAACGGATTGGTTACCGTAATAGTCACTATCTTGCTATCGTTGCAAGCAAGACAGCAGAGGGCCGCCATACATAATAAAAGAAAGTTTCTCATATAATCATTGCTTTTTCCTAATCAGTTGTATAACTTTCTTTTAGGCGCGGATTTCGCGGATTATACGGATTTTCCTTATCCTTTCCGCGAAATCCGCGTAATCCGCGCCCAAAAGAAAAAGGTGACAAGTGACATTATCCTGCCACTTTATCACCTTCTCAATTATCCTTAAATTTATTTCGGTTGCTTTCCGATATAAGCCAAGATACCTCCGTCTACATAGAGGATGTGACCGTTTACCGCATTAGAGGCTTCCGATGCCAGGAACACTGCCGGACCGGTAAGTTCTTCCGGAGCCAGCCAGCGGCCTGCCGGAGTCTTGGCGCAGATGAACGAGTCGAACGGGTGACGGCTACCGTCGGCCTGCTTTTCACGCAGCGGAGCAGTCTGCGGGGTAGCGATGTAACCCGGACCGATACCGTTACATTGGATGTTATATTCACCATATTCAGAGCAGATGTTGCGAGTCAGCATCTTCAAGCCACCCTTGGCAGCGGCATAGGCCGACACAGTCTCACGACCCAGTTCGGACATCATAGAGCAGATATTGATAATTTTACCGTGGCCCTTCTTCATCATGGCAGGCAGAACAGCCTTTGATACGATGAACGGAGCATTGAGGTCGATATCGATTACACGACGGAAGTCAGCAGCCTCCATCTCGTGCATAGGAACACGGCGGATGATGCCGGCATTGTTTACGAGGATATCAACAGAGCCTACTTCCTTTTCAATCTGGGCTACCATGGCCTGAACAGCAGGTTCATCTGTCACATCACATACATAACCGCGTGCCTTGATACCCTTTTCAGTATAGGCAGCCAAGCCTTTGTCTACCAACTCCTGGTTGATATCGTTGAAACAGATAGTTGCTCCTTGCTCTGCAAAAGCTGAAGCGATAGCAAAACCGATACCATAAGAAGCACCTGTAACAAGGGCTACTTTACCTTCCAAAGAAAAATTCAAATACGGATTCATAACGTTAAATTATTAAGTTTAAATAAGTGATATTCTATTTATGTACGATTTGCAAGTAGTTTATACTCAATGGAAACTTTATTTTGGGAGAATGCCTTTCCTATAAGGAAATCGCAGCGAATGCTTTTCATATCGTAGCTTTTCACATAATCGGGATGCTCAGCATAGCGAATTTCATAGTTCGTTTTCATGATTGCACTACATTTAATAGGTTATAACTTCAGCCATCAAATACACATCGTTTGCGTACACGATGCAAATGTAACAAAAGAAAATGGAGAAACCGTATAAATTTGTGTCAATTATATAGCAATATCGTTCAAAGATTCGTAAAAAGAAAAAATCTATACCTATAGTGCCAACAAGAGGGGGAAAGAATAACAAAAAAACCCACTAAAACTTGCGATTTTAGTGGGTTTTTAGCTGCAATTAGCTGTATCGTAGTTGGACTACCAGGATTCGAACCTGGACAAACAGAACCAAAACCTGTTGTGCTACCATTACACCATAGTCCAAACATAGGGCTTTCTGTTAAAAAGCGGTGCAAAGATAAAAGGAAGCCCCGAAATATCCAAATATTTCGGGGCTATTTTTACTGCCGAAGCATCATTTCCTTAATTACTTCTCTTTAGGCTACCGTTATTTGGCGATAATCAGATAGTAATTCTTCTTGCCGCGCTGTACCAGCAGGTATTTTTCGTCCAGCGGGTCGGCTGTCGTAACCACCTGGTCGAAAGCAGCCAGTTTCTCCTTATTCAGAGAAACGCCACCGCCTTGCACCAGCTTACGCATCTCGCCCTTGGAAGCGAATACAGCAGCATTATCCACGAACAAATCCACCGCCTTCACACCGGCAGCCAGTGCATCACGGGATATTTCGAACTGGGGAACACCCTCGAACACAGCCAGCAGCGTATCTTCGTCCAACTTCTTCAGTGCATCGGAAGTTGCATTGCCAAACAAGATGTTGGATGCATCCACAGCAGCGTTATAGTCCTCTTCGGAATGAACCATGATAGTCACTTCCTTGGCCAGGCACTTCTGAAGGACGCGCAAATGGGGAGCAGCCTCGTGCTCGGCCGTCAGAGCATCAATCTCCTCCTTGGACAGTGCAGTGAATATCTTTATGTAGCGTTTGGCATCCTCGTCGCTCACGTTCAGCCAGAACTGGTAGAACTTATATGGAGAAGTGTAGCGCGGGTCGAGCCAGATGTTTCCGGACTCTGTCTTGCCGAACTTGCCACCGTCGGCCTTCGTAATCAGCGGGCTGGTCAGTGCAAATACCTCCCCACCGTTCGTACGGCGAATCAGTTCGGCACCGGTGGTGATGTTACCCCACTGGTCGCTGCCACCCATCTGGAGCTTGCAGCCTTTGGTTTCATACAGATGAAGAAAGTCGTACCCCTGCAACAGCTGGTAGGTGAATTCCGTGAAGGAAAGACCGTCACGTGCCTCACCGTTCAGACGCTTCTTTACAGAATCTTTCGCCATCATATAGTTCACGGTGATGTGCTTACCCACTTCACGGGCAAAATCGAGGAAAGTGAAGTTCTTCATCCAATCGTAGTTGTTCACCAACTCGGCACGGTTGGGGGCATCCGAATCAAAATCCAGGAACTTGGAGAGCTGGGCCTTCATACCGGCCAGGTTGCGCTGCAACGTCTCTTCCGTAAGCAGATTGCGTTCGGCAGACTTTCCGGAAGGGTCACCAATCATACCCGTAGCACCGCCAATCAGTGCCAACGGCTTGTGTCCGCAACGCTGGAAGTGACGCAAAATCATCACACTGCAAAGGTGCCCGATGTGCAAAGAGTCCGCAGTAGGGTCGAAACCAATGTATGCAGTCACTTGTTCCTTAGCCAGAAGTTCTTCCGTACCCGGCATCATATCGTGGAGCATGCCACGCCATCTTAATTCTTCTACAAAATTCATCGAATGATTAAGTTATCTGATTAATTATTTAAGTGATTATCTATGAATTGTTTGATTCCTATTTTAATCTGCGCAAAAATACGACTCTTTATTCGAAGAAACAACTCTTAGGGTTTAAAAAAGACTTTGCAGACATTTCTCCGGAGTGTTTCTCCAAGCTCCTCGGGAGAGATGCCGCGCACTTCGGCAGCGCGTGCATACAATTCCCCGATGGAAACTTCGCTTTCATCCGTT
>ENA-OPMN01000736-OPMN01000736.1-human-gut-metagenome-genome-assembly--contig:-NODE-736-length-11352-cov-2.681685_pt1 | contig 11352 bp, 11 predicted proteins | sample MGYA00241524_ERZ501745 | MGnify/ENA primary metagenome ERZ501745 (study PRJEB25962, sample SAMEA2042567) | human gut metagenome | biome: human gut; feature: human-associated habitat; material: faeces...
TAGAACACTAGCCTTCCAAGCTAGATACGTGGGTTCGATTCCCATCACCCGCTCTATTTTTTTACCCAGAAGTGATGTATACAATAATAATTATTATAGTATACAAAGTTATATTTATTGATTAAAAGCAGTTATAGGGCTATAAAGTAATATTTATTAACTGAAAATGAGCATCAGGAAAGTGCTATACTAATGAAAGGAACAAAGACAATGATAGACAGCTATGTTGCACTGGATATAGAAACTACAGGGCTTAACCCGGCAGCAGACAGAATAATTGAGATAGGAATGGCAAGGGTATGTAATGGAAACGTGACAGATACATATTCAACACTTGTCAATCCAGGCATTAAGATAAGCGACAGAATAATAGAGCTTACACATATACATAATGAGGAGCTTACAGATAAGCCAAGAATTAATGAACTGATTGAAGATGTAATACAATTTATAGGGGATTATCCTATACTTGGACATAATGTTATATTTGATTACAGCTTTTTAAAGAAGGCGGCGGTTAATAACAATCTTGTATTTCCGTCAGCAGGAATAGATACACTTAAAATGGCAAGAAGAATACTTCCAGAACTGGAGCATAAGAAGCTTGATTATCTGTGTGAGTATTTGAAGATTGACCCTGGTAACTCACACAGGGCTTTAGATGATGCGCTGAGTGCAAGCGGAATATACTGGAAAATGTATACAATAAAACCGGATGATTCAGGATTTGAAATACCGTCTGAGCTTGTATACAGTGTGAAAAAGGATAGTCCGATTACACAGGCACAAAGAAATTATCTTACAGCACTTGTTGTAAAGCATAATGTTAAGCTTGATATCCCGATTGATGAGATGACCAAGAGTATAGCTTCACGAAACATAGATAAGATACTTTCAGAATATGGAAAATAATGGTTAGTAATGAATTAATGTTTATATAGATAATATATTCATATAATTAATTAAATACCTAGTTAATAGCTGATACTATCAGGTCTTTATTAACAGACTTGATAAGTGAGGCGTATTGTCTTAACTGTCTGATTTTGGAAGCATTTCCTGCTTCTGAATATAATGCGTAAAGGTCAGTATAGGTAAGTCGTATGTCAGAGCCTATCTTTACGGCATATTCAAGAAATGCTGTGGCATCGGATATGTCCTTATGTTCAATAAGGATATGTCCAAGCTCTGAAAGGCTCTTTATAAATGAAGTGTAGTTGTCTTCATATTGTGTTAAAGTATCAAGATTAGCAACACCATATTTTAACTTAAGGTCAGTGTTGGAATACTCTGACAGGTTAAGCATTGGCTCAGTCTTAAGTGTCTGGATATTATTATAAGCCTTAAGGGCTTCTGGTGAATTATTTAATATGTCAGCTAATGTCAGGTTGTTATCTATAGCAGGAAGTGCGTCGTCCCATTTAATATAGTTAAGGGTGCTTATATCCTGCTTTCTTGTTGAATTGGCTTTCTGTTCCCTTTCCCAATATTTTTTTGAGCGTTCTGAGCCAGAACGTGTACTTTTTTTAAGATAAAGTTGAATAACTATTAATATTATTATAAAATAAGGCAATATAAAGTGCATAGTATTCTCCGTTTCCAATATGTTATTAAAATGTATTGTTTAATGTGCTGCTATGTTTAAGGAGGTAATTATGATTAATTTAAAAAAGAGCAAAACTAAAAGAATATTTGCTGCAGTTATAATAGTAATCCTTGTACTTGCTATGGTACTTCCTATGGCTGTGTCAGCATTTATTTAAGATTAAGTATAGATTGAAAATGTAATATATGCAAGTTCAAGCTTGTAATTGATTGTAATATGTGAAAAACATAGAAACGAGGAATTATATGAAATTAGGCAAGGTATCAGATACAATTCTTTCAAGGTCTGTATTAAAGCCTCTTAACACTGTAAGAGGCCAGAAGGTTACACGTATGGATATTGGACAGGATGTGTCTGAGGTGGATATTAGAGAGCATGGCGTGGATAAGACACTGTTAAGTGCGACAGCCTGTGGATATATGCCTCTTATTAAAGCCGTTAATAATATATATGCCGCTGGCGGCACACCCATAGCGGCAAGTGACTGCATAGTTATGCCAGAGCAGGCAAGGGAAATCCGTATAAGGGAAGTAATCGCAGGACTTACAAGACAGGCGGCAGTTACAGAAGTGCCAATAGCCGGAGGGCATACAACAGTCAGTGCTTCGGTCAGTGAGCCGGTAGTAACTGTTACAGTGCAGGGCTTAAGGGAAGACAATAGAAATGTTATTGAGGCAGGACAGCATATAATTGCCGCTGGCTGCATAGGAATAAGTGGAGTAAAGCAGTTAGTTGAAACTGATGAGCAGGCGGTATACGAAAGATACAGTAAAGACTGGGTAAGTAAGGCTGTTGGCGAAGATACAGATATGTATATAGGCGGAATGGTACAGCTTTTAAGGGACAATAGAATTAATTGTTATATGCACGATGTATCAGAGGGAGGAATATTTGGTGCGTTGTGGGATATGTGTGAATATGGCAATGTCGGACTTGATGTTGACATAAGAAGCATACCTGTAAGACAGGAGATTATAGAGATATGCGAATTATTCAATGTTAATCCGTATGAACTGCAATCTTTAGGTTGTTTATTAATGACAGCGGATAATGATTGTGATATTATTAATATACTTAACAGCAATAATATCCCAGCCGCAGTTATAGGAAGAATTGTGAAGGGCAATCAGAGAATTCTTCACAATAAAGATGAAGAAAGATTTCTTACATTGCCTAATCAGGATGAGATATTCCGCTGTATAAAGACAGCACAATAATTTAATTGAAAGGGTATAATGATATGAGAGAGAAAATCCTTAACTTGTTAGAGAATAATGGTAGAATTGACATTCACGATATGTCCGTTATGCTTGGAGTCGCGCAGGAAGAGGTCGCGAATGAGATAGCGGATATGGAAAAGGAACATATTATCTGTGGTTATAATACCCTTATCAATTGGGATAAGACAGGCGATGAGAAGGTTACAGCACTTATTGAGGTAAAGGTTACACCTCAGAGAGGACTTGGTTTTGACAGCATTGCCGAGACAATTTACAAATACGATGAAGTTACATCAGTTTACCTTATGTCTGGTGGCTTTGATTTTACAGTTATAATTGAAGGAAAGACTATGAAGTCTGTTGCACAGTTTGTGGCGGCTAAGCTTGCACCACTGGATTCAGTGCTCAGCACATCAACACATTTTGTATTAAAGAAATACAAAGATTATGGAACTGTAATTGACGAAGAAGACAAGGATGAAAGGATGTTAGTAACACCATGAGAGATGCTTTATCTAAGAAAATAGTAGATATAGAGCCTTCAGGTATAAGAAAGTTCTTTGACGTTGTAAGTGAAATTCCAGATGCAATATCACTTGGCGTTGGTGAACCTGATTTTGATACACCTTGGAATGTAAGGGAAGAAGGCATATACGCATTAGAGAAGGGAAGAACATTTTATACTTCTAATGCAGGACTTAAGGAATTAAGACAAGAAATAAGCAGATATGTTGCAAGAAAATATGATACACAGTATGACCCAATGAAGCAGGTGCTTGTAACTGTGGGTGGAAGCGAGGCTATAGACGTAGCGTTAAGATGTATGGTTGACCCAGGTGATGAGGTGCTTATACCACAGCCAAGTTATGTGTCATATCTTCCTTGTGCAGTTATGGCAGATGCCGTGCCTGTATTTATTAATCTTAAAGAGGAGAATCAGTTTAAGCTTACTAAAGAAGAACTGCTGGAGCATATTACAGATAAGACTAAGATTCTTATAATGCCATTTCCTAACAATCCGACAGGTGCTATCATGACAAGAGAAGAACTTATGGAGTTAGTGCCTGTTATTATAGAGAAGGATTTGTATGTTATATCAGATGAGATATATTCAGAGCTTACATATGGAGATAACAAGCACTGCTCAATAGCAAGCCTTCCTGGTATGAAAGAAAGAACTATTATGATAAATGGTTTCTCCAAAGCATTTGCTATGACAGGCTGGAGATTAGGTTATGCCTGTGGACCTGCTGAGATTATAAAGCAGATGATTAAGCTTCATCAGTATGCGATTATGTGTGCACCAACTAACAGCCAGTTTGCCGCTGTTGAGGCATTAAGGAATTGTGATACAGAGGTAGAGAAGATGGTTACAGCCTACGACCAGAGAAGAAGGTTTCTTCTTCATGAGCTTAAGAGTATGGGAATAGACTGTTTTGAGCCATTTGGGGCATTCTATATATTTCCATCTATCAAGAAGTTTGGTATGACATCAGATGAATTTGCTAGCAGACTTCTAGAAGACCAGAAGCTTGCAGTTGTTCCTGGAACAGCATTTGGCAATAGCGGTGAGGGCTTTGTAAGAATATCGTACGCTTATTCAATTGAGAACCTTAAAGAAGGAATTAAGAGAATAAAGAACTTTATAGAAAAGTTATAAGTACATATTAACTACAATGGAGGAAGAATTATGGCAGGAATGAACGCAGATTTTATCAATCCATTTTTAATGTCAGCGACTAAGATAATGCAGGAAATATGTCAGACAGAGATGAAGATAGGAAAGCCTTATGTCAAGACAACAGAATTCGAGAATGAGTCGGTTGCAGTTATGATAGGTATAACAGGTGAGTTAAAGGGTCAGGTTATTATGGCATTTGAGTTTAATAAGGCATTGGACGTGGCATCTAAGATGATGATGGGTATGCCGGTAACTGCACTTGATGATATGTCTATAAGTGCAATAAGTGAGCTTGGTAATATGATTATGGGTAATGCTGCAACAATATTCTCAACAAAGGGATATGTTATAGATATTACACCACCAAGCGTATGTCACGGAGATATGACTATTACACAGTCATATACACAGAATATATGTGTGCCTATCCATTCAGGTGACGAAGTGGCACTTGAACTTAATATAGCTGTAATAGCAGAACAGTAAAGAATTATAAGGAAAGATAATTATGTTAAATATAGTATTACATGAGCCAGAGATGCCTGCTAATACTGGCAATATAGGAAGAACCTGTGTAGCGGCAGGCGCACGATTACATTTAATTGAGCCGCTTGGGTTCAGCCTTAATGAGAAAATGCTTAAAAGAGCGGGACTTGATTACTGGGATAAGCTTGATGTGACAGTATATAATGATTATGAAGATTTTCTTAACCGTAATCCGGGCGCTAAGATATATATGGCAACTACTAAGGCACATCATACATACGCTGATGTGAAGTATGAAGACGGCTGCTATATTATGTTCGGAAAGGAAAGTGCGGGAATACCAGAGGATATACTTGTAGACCACGAGGATACCTGTATAAGGATACCGATGATTGGAGATATCCGTTCCCTTAATCTTTCTAATTCAGTGGCAATAGTGGCTTACGAGGCATTAAGACAGCACGGCTTTGAGAATATGAGCTTGTCAGGAGAATTGCATAAGCTTCATTGGAAGTAATTAATTATAATGGGATGAGGGTACATTTTATGTATCCTTATCCTTTGTAATATACAGAAATATCAGATGAGTAAGGCGTATTGGATACAGGAGTTGCGAAACGTATGAGAAACAACAGCAATATCGTTAATTTTTATGCGAAAGAATATATAAGAGAGAGGTTAGAAAGCTCTCTGGATAAATTCATAGATAAACAGCTTATAATGGTGGTAGCACCATCGGGATATGGAAAGTCCACACTTGTAAGGCATTATTTTAATGACAGGCCATATTATAATAAAATGTGGTTCCCTATGCAGAGTAAAGAAAAAGACGACAACTGGGTGTGGAAAAGATTATGCCAGAAGTTGGGTGAATATAGTGAAGAGTTAAAAGGAAAACTGTCGGATACACAGCTTCCACAGTCTAAGCAGGAATTGTCTTATATAGTTAAAATATTAAGGCAATATGTCAATGATACAGTATATCTTATAGTAGATGATTATCAGGAATGTGCAAGTGTCACATTAGACAACCTTATAATGGAAGTTGTAGATAATATAGACAATATTCATATAGTGCTTATATCAAGAATACTCCCATACAATATACCATATGAAGCAATGTTTCTAAAAGGACAAAGTGTGCTTATCACACAGCAGGATTTAAAGCTTACTAAAGACGAAGAAAAAGTAATATTTAAAGAGAATGAAATAAATCTTACAGCTGAAGAAGCAGATTTGTTATATGAGCATACAGATGGCTGGATTAGTGCTGTTTATCTGTCTTTATATGAATATAAGAAGCTTGGCAGAATGGGTGGTTTTCTTTCTGTCAATCATCTGTTAAAGACAACTATATTTGATAAGTTGTCAGCAGATATGCAGGAATTCTTTATGAAAATGTCACTTTTTGACTGGTTTGATATTGAAGGTGCAGAGTATGTCACACAGCTTGATGTTACAGAGAATGACCTGCTTGAAAGTGTAGAGCAATTTGGATTTCTTGATTATGATGTGACAACACATTCATTTGCTATGCACACATTATTAAGAAATGTGTCTGGTATGGAATTGAATAAATCGGACATAGAAATTTCTATGCTTTATAACAGGGCGGCAGAAGTATCTGAAAAGCGAAAGTCTTATATAAAGGCAGTAGCTTATTATACTAAGGCAAAGAACTGGGACAGAATTGCAGCTTTATATGCAGGAAAGAATGGAAGACGTCTTATTGAGAGAGCACCGGGAATATTCCAGAGCGTAAGAGAGAATATAGAAGAAGTTATGTGGGAAAAATATCCGACTGTAATGCTTAATTATCTTTATTATATGTCAACTAAGGAAAATGTGCATAATGTAATGCCATTATATGAAGAGATAATTAATGATATTAATAATCATCCAATATGGAAAGATAATAAGTTCCTTATGGGCGAGATGATGATTATATTATCAATTCTTCAATTTAATAATCTTGAAAAGATGAATCAGTCCTTAATAAAAGTCAGAGAATATTTTGGTGAGAGAACATCGGTTATATTTGGCAATTCACTTCTTACTTATGGAACAACGTGTATGACGACATTGTATTACAATAAGTCAGGCAGGCTCAAGGAGATAATAGAGCAGGAAAAAGAATATGCTAAAGCATATATGAGAATAACACAGGGAAGCAGAGTGGGATGGGATGAATTCTTTGATGCAGAATATGCAATGATTACAGGTGATATTGATACAGCCTACAGGCTAGCAAAGCAGGTGTTATTACAGAACATTTTAAGAAACCAGACGTGTATAATTATAAGCTGCTACTATATGATATTAAAATGTCTTATATATTATGGTAAGAAAGAGGAATTCTATGAAGGCATTGAAAAGCTTAATGAGTTGACCAGGGATATAACATATCCCCTTCTTATTATAGATGCTGAGCTTGTGCAGGGCTATGTATATGCGTGCCTTGGACAGCAGGAGAAAATGTCAGACTGGTTACAGAATTTCAGACTTGAGAACTGTAGTAAGCAGATAAGGAACATACGAAGCGGCTGTATGACATATGGAAAGCTTATGTGTTATAAGAAAGACTGGGCAATGCTTGATATGATAGGACAGCAGATGATGGTTCCATATGAGAATACATCACATATATATCCATTTATAACAGGCTGCGTATACAGGGCAATAGCACAGTATAATATGGGTAATACAACAGAAGCTGAAAGGTATATTAAGTGGGCAGTTGAACTTTCATATGACGATAACGTGATAATGCCATTTATTGAGAATGGTGTTGAATTAGAACCTGTTATAGAAAATGTGTATACAGACGGATTCCTTGAGTCATTAAAGCCATATATCGCTAAATACAAGGCTGGAATAGAAAGCTTTAATGCAGTTAAAGACGACAATCCATATAAGCTTACCAAGAGAGAAAAAGAGCTTATGGAATATGTTAAGGCTGGTTATAAGAATTCAGAGATTAGTGAGCAGATGCACATCGCATTAGTGACAGTTGAGAAAAATCTTACAAGCGTATATAGAAAGCTTGGAGTTAATAATAGAACATCAGCAATTATGATGTTACAGAAATAATATGTTATAGAATAATATGTAATTTAATGCTTGCGGACAGGCTTATAAAATAACAGATTATGGAGCAAAAACCAGTATATCATATAATAAAAAGTATGGTTTACCATAATAGAAAATCATTTTCTATATATGTATACTACAAAAGTTAGTTTAAAATTGAGTAAATAGGAAAGGAAAATTAATGGTAAATAAGTACAAAGAAAGATTAAAGCATTATACGATTAATCGTAAGTTAAAGGCTACTCTTGGAGTTGTAGCTCTTATAGCATGTATTATAGGTGTAATTCTTATAAGTGGTATATTAGCGGTTGCTAATAATGTAAAGGGAATATATCAGGGACCAATGAACAATGTTAATGATATAGCTAATGTTAAATATGGTCTTACTGATTTACAGAGAGCCATTAACAGACTTTTAGCTGAAGGTTCTGATAATATGGCAGATAGATATGCAAATTTTGAAAAGACAGTAGAAGAAGATGTCAATCTTGTCGTTTCAGGAGTTGATGATATGGATAAGCATTTCAAGACAGAAGCTACGAGAGCAAAGCTTTCAGAAATGCAGGCTAAGATTAACGAGGGCGAGAAAGTAAGACCTCAGGTTATGCAGCTTTTAAAGAGCGGAAAGATTGATGAAGCTTATGCACTTAATTATAATACATATCTTCCTATAGTTAACGAAATCAAGTCATTAGCAAATGATATAGAGACATTAGTATACCAGAACGGAGCAGTGTATTATACTCAGTCAGTGCGTCTTGGTAATGGACTTACAATAGCAGGTATTATACTTGTTGTTGCGTTATTATTTATTTCAACATTCTTTACAAGAACTATAACAGAAGTTCTTACAACACCAGCCAAGCAGATTGTTGAAGCGGCAGAGCAGATGTATCATGGAGATATGTCAGCAGCTAATCTTATAACATACGAATCAGAAGATGAATTCGGAGCTATGGCAAAGACACTTAAGGGAACAATGTTAAATCTCCACGCATATGTGGATGAAATATCAACAGTTTTAAGAGAAATTGCAAGTGGTGATTTAACTAAGGATTCAGATGAAATTACAGATTTCCTTGGAGATTTTGTAAGCATCAAAGAATCATTTGTATACATTTTAAAGAATTTTAATATAACATTAACTAATATTGCCAAGACATCAGAGCAGGTTGATATTGGTGCCGAGGATCTTTCAAAGGCAGCAGGTGATCTTGCTAAGGGAACAACAGACCAGGCAAGTGCTGTTGAAGAACTCACAGCTACAGTTGAAACAGTAGCGGCATTAGCTAAAAAGAGTGCAGATCAGACACAGACTGCATATGATAATGTATTAGCGGTAGCAGAAAATGCAGAAGAAGAACGTAAGAAGATGGACAGCCTTACAGAAGAAATGGCTAATATTATCGAAATATCTAATAAAATCGAAGCAATTACTTCAACTATCGAGGATATCGCTTCACAGACAAGTCTTCTTGCACTTAATGCTTCAATTGAAGCTGCCAGAGCTGGTGATGCAGGACGTGGTTTCGCAGTGGTTGCAGAGCAGATTGGAAAGCTTGCAACAGACAGCCAGAAGTCAGCTGTTAATACAAGAGAACTTATTGTTAAGACTATAGAAGAGATTAATAAGGGTAACGAGATAACCGCCTCTGTTGCACAGGCATTTGAAGGAACAATTAATGAAATGCAGAAGTTTGCTGATGTAGCTAAGGAAACTAATGAGTCAGCAAGAAATCAGGCAGAAATATTATCACAGATTGAACAGGGTATCGAGCAGATATCAGGTGTTACACAGAACACAGCAGCTTCTTCACAGGAAAGCTCAGCAATCAGTGAACAGCTTGAACAGAGAGCCAGGGAGCTGGATAAGCTTATTAATAACTTTAAGCTTTATAGACCGGTTAGCAGATAATAGGACTAAAATTATATATTAATGCTTGATTGGTGGCTGTAATTGATAACAACGGACGATTGGCTGCAATCAACATAAGCAACGAAGACACATTTGCATTGAGTGTCGCTCGCAGCGGTACTAAGTCGCCAGCTAAGGCTGCCGACTAAGGACCGGCGGCTCCCCAGCGTCTTCTTATGCTTCTATCAGCTTTAGCATCGCTGGCTGTCTTTCAACCCTTGGTATATTTTGTTTTATTTATTATGACTGTTGTTATTATTTTATTGGAAAAAAGTAAAATCGATTTAAGTTTAAAAAGTAAAATAAAGGTGCTATTTTATAATCCTATATTTATGATTAGTTACGTTCCTTGTGCTATTAAAGCACTTACTTCTAAAGAGGTTAAATGGACTAAAACGAATCACGGATAAAATAAGATAATTATAAAAGACTGATTTAAAAAATCAGTCTTTTAGTATTTTATCAGTGTTTTTAAAGTTTAATTTAGCTGTCTTTTTAAGTATATCCTTACCATATTTTTTAACTATTTCTTTTCCAAATTCGTCAACCTTTATTCCAGCTCCTTTAGGAACAGGGACACCTAACATTTTTGATATTTTATCCATTTCTTTAATAAATACATATCTACTTATTAAAGAACCACAAGCAACTGATAGACATTTATCTTCAGCTTTTGTAGTAAAGTCTATCTTTCTAAATACATTACTTGATTCTTTTAAATAACCAAAATAATTTCTTGGATAACAGAACTGGTCAATTACAACTTTATCATAGTTAAAGTTATTTTTTTTCATAAGCCTTAATATAGCCTTATTATGAAGTATTGCTTTTACCTTATTCATGTTGTATTCTGGATGATTATTATAATCAGTATTAGTATAAATAACTGTTTCATACGGAATTTTTTTAATTATCTTTGGTACAACCTCAAGTATTTTTTGATCCGTTAACTTTTTAGAATCTCTAACTCCTAGTTCTTCTAAAAAAGGAATGTTATCTTTAGATACATATGATGCTGTTACAACAACTGGTCCAAAAAAGTCACCGGTTCCAACTTCATCAGAACCAATAGAGTTTATGTAGTAATATTTTTTTCTTTCTTCAAAAAGTTCTTTTTCATCCTTTTTTTCTTTTTCCTTTTTCTTTTCCTTATTTGTATTCTGCCTGAAAAGGATAGGGGTGTTGATGGGGTTTACCAACCTGTACAGGGGATGTATGGGAAAAGGGATAAACTGTTTCACCTGCCATAAACCACACTTTTTTATTTTTTCCCCTGTTTTTCCCCATTTTTCCACTCTTTCTGTCTGTTTTACTTTTTACTGCTTCTACCCGATTCCATAAATCTAATTTTATA
>ENA-OPMN01000741-OPMN01000741.1-human-gut-metagenome-genome-assembly--contig:-NODE-741-length-11276-cov-2.720257_pt1 | contig 11276 bp, 9 predicted proteins | sample MGYA00241524_ERZ501745 | MGnify/ENA primary metagenome ERZ501745 (study PRJEB25962, sample SAMEA2042567) | human gut metagenome | biome: human gut; feature: human-associated habitat; material: faeces...
TACATACTTATCGCCAACCTTAGTCTTTTCGTACTCAATTCCTACTGCATCAAATGCTTTGTAAAGTCCGAAGTTAGACATTACTGTTGTTACAACCTTGTTTCCGACAAGCTTATCTCTGTCCTTCATATAACATCCATAGATATAGAGAATATGGTCACCTGTTATGACCTCGCCCTTCTCATCTACACACAGACATCTGTCAGCATCACCGTCAAACGCAAATCCTACATCAAGATGCTCTCTTCTTACTAAATCCTGAAGTCCTTCAATATGTGTAGAACCGCAGTTTGCATTAATATTAGTTCCGTCCGGAGCAGCATTTATAACATATGTCTTAGCTCCAAGTGCGTCAAATACAGCTTTTGCAAGTGTCCATGCACTACCATTAGAAGCATCAAGACCTACTCTTATTCCTTTGAATGAATAAATTGCAAGACTCATAAGATATCCCATATATCTGTTACGACCTGCTGTGTAATCAACTGTACATCCAATGTTTTCTCGTGTTGCGTATGGAATTTCTCCAAGCTCACCATCAAGGTACTTCTCGATTTCAGCGATAACATCCTCTTTCATCTTCTCACCTGCAGCATTAATAAGCTTAATTCCATTGTCATAGAAAGGATTGTGACTTGCAGAAATCATAATTCCGCAATCAAAATCTTCTGTTCTTGCAACATAAGAAACACTTGGTGTAGTTGTAACATGAAGAAGATACGCGTCTGCTCCTGATGCTGTAAGACCGGCTACCAAAGAATACTCAAACATATAACTGCTTCTTCTTGTATCCTTACCAATAACAATCTTTGCCTTACCATTCTCATGGTTTTTTCCATAATACCAGCCTAAGAATCTTCCCACCTTAAATGCATGGTCAACTGTAAGAGTTACATTTGCTTCTCCTCTGAATCCGTCTGTTCCAAAATACTTACCCATAATCTACTCCTTAATCATCATATCCGTTAGGATTATTCTTCTGCCATCTCCATGAATCAGCACACATAGTCTTTAAATCACGCTCTGCTTTCCAGTGAAGCTCTCTCTCTGCCTTACCTGCGTCACAGTAGCATGTTGCGATATCACCTGGTCTTCTTGCCTTAATTACATATGGTATATGTATTCCTGTAGCAGCCTCAAAATTCTTTACTATATCAAGTACTGAATATCCATTACCTGTTCCAAGATTATATATTACAATTCCCGGATTATCGTTGAGCTTTTCTATGGCCTTAACATGTCCAAGTGCAAGGTCAACAACATGAATATAATCTCTTACTCCTGTTCCATCATGAGTATCATAATCATTACCAAATACCCCAAGTTCCTTTAACTTTCCAACAGCAACCTGTGTTATATATGGCATAAGATTATTAGGAACTCCGTTAGGATTCTCTCCTATTGTTCCGCTCTCATGTGCTCCAATTGGGTTAAAGTATCTTAAAAGAATTACATTCCATTCCGGGTCAGCCTTCTGGATATCTGTAAGAATCTCCTCAAGCATTCCCTTAGTTTTGCCATAAGGATTAGTAATCTCGCCCTTAGGGCATTCCTCTGTAATAGGAACAAATGCAGGATCTCCATAAACTGTAGCTGAAGATGAGAATATAATATTCTTGACACCATGATTTCTCATAACGTCAAAAAGTGTAAGTGAACCGGATATATTATTCATATAATACTCAAGTGGCTTTGCTACTGACTCACCTACAGCCTTAAGTCCAGCAAAATGTATAACACTGTCTATACTTTCCTTCTCAAATATCTCATTTAATGCTGCAGCGTCATTGATATCTGCCTCATAAAATGTAACTTCCTTTCCTGTAATCTTCTCGACTCTTTCTAAAGACTTTCTGCTTGAATTAACAAGATTATCAACAACTACAACATCATAACCTGCATTCTGAAGTTCTACTACTGTGTGGCTTCCAATAAAGCCTGCACCGCCTGTAACTAATATTGCCATTGTTATCTCCTTTATGTTCTATACTAATATAGCCACAAAACTTCATATAACATCTCGTTCTGTGGCTTATTATATGTCTTATGTTACGATATTATTTGTCACCTTTCATCATACGCTCAGTTGACCATATTTCAACCTCGTACCTGTTGCTCTTATTATATCTCTTTCTAAGGTTCTTGAGCTGCTTTAAGTACTCTAACGTAACCTTTCCTGAAAGCTTTGATTCACCTTCAGTTCTCTGCTGGAATTTGTATGGAATCTCTACAACCTTGCTATATGTACCCATTGCAAGAACCTCAACCATAATTTTCCATCCAATTGGCTGAAGGTCAGCATTCTCAATAACTTCTCTTCTGAACATAAAGAGTCCGCTTGTAGGATCTGATATCTTTCTAAGGCAAGGCAACATAACCTGTCCTATCTTTCTTGCTGTGCCAGATACGAACTTTCTGTACCAGTTAAGTCCACCGTCATCTCCACCAGGTATAAGACGGCTTGGTATACAGAAATCAGCACCGCTTTCCATAGCCTTATACATATATTTAAGTACAATTGGTGGGTGCTGTAAATCAGCATCCATACAAGCCATATACTCACCCTTGGCAAGTTCAAATCCCTTAAGAACTGCTGTTGCAAGACCTGTTTCACCTGTTCTGTGTTCAAGTCTTATCTGTGGAAAATCCTTAGCTACTTCCCTGATTACATCAGGTGTATTATCTTTACTATCATCTACGAATAATATTTCATAATCAATTCCCTTAAGTGCATCATCTATCTGTGTCACCAGATTTCTAATATTCTTTCCCTCATTAAATGTAGGTACAACTACTGATAACATATATTTTCTCCTTTTAATATTCTTATACCAGATTAACTCCAGTATATATAATTGTAATTTAAAAAGCGTGTTAATTATAATACCAATATATAAAGATAGCAAGTCTTTTCACATAAGCAGACCATCCCAGAAGTACCATGCCGATATTACAACAATCTCAACTATAGACAACAACGTAATTATTCCATACCGTACATACCTGTTACAGCCTGCGATTATCTCTGCCACTCCTATATATATTACAAATGAACCCATTATAAATCTCAACGTACTCATAACGCTTGATGTAAGCGGAATAAGAAGTACTATTATTCCAAATATTCCAAGTGCATAATGCTTCTTTCTTATCATCGCTGCATAAAGCATAAGTGTTATAACGCAGAGCCAGCCAAGTATTATTCCATTGAGTGTCTTAACTCCTGATGCCGCTGAGAGCTGCCCTGTACACGACTTAAACAACACTCCGATTACCGGAAACATTTTCTGTGTCCTCCACGCTCTCTGGACGTGGTAAAATGCCCACGAATCACCACAAAAGTATCTCAGATAATTCATATATATGAATATGCCAAGAGGGCTTATCATAATAGCCACAAGCTTCTTTGGTTCTTTTATGACATTTTTAATAAAAGTTCTTATAACACTGGCTAAGCTTATATTTCCAGCTATCAGAATACCAGCTTCTTCTGTAAGCATACACTTATCTATTATACCAGCTTCTTTATTATCTTTCATTTCTGAATTATGCTTAGCCCTGCACTCTGCACAGGTCTCCATAAACATATATGTTATAAGCACAAACACAAGCATACAGCCAACAATTCGTGTTGCACTTGCCATCGCCGCCGCTATTCCTGCCGCCATATAATTATGTCTGGCAGAGTTATAGAAGCAGAGTATAACACACAATATGAATAGTGCTTCTGTATACATAGCACCATAGTACACGGCAAATGGTCCTGCAAGCATAAGAAATATAATAATATCCTCAACTGTCTTTTTATTATATTTCTTCATATCAAGCTCTATATCTGCATACTTAACCGCATAATACACTGCTATAATTATACATATGTTGGAAACTGTCATTCCAACGGCATATGTATCTATACTTCCCATTGTGACAAGTCTTACTGCCATACACACAAGAGGGTATAGCGGGAAAAAAGCCCAGCTTGCCATACCTGATGACTTAGGAGGCTGGTAACCATTCTCCACAATCCCTTTATACCACTCTGCATCCCACGGATTCATATAATACAGCCATTGGTGCGGCTCATCAGCAATAAGATTCATCACCGGAACCATTAGAAGCATAACTGCCCTTGAAATAAGCCATACTGCTATTATCTTCACCAAAAGCCTTAACCGTTCATTATCTTTATAGTATCCTGCTACTGCTTTAAACATTCACAACCCCAATATCTGTTATTACAATATATACTGTATATTCGCAATCACGCTGGCAACAAGTGGAATTGCAAACATAACAACTGCAAGCACTGCAATTATTGCAAGATATACACCACTTGCACACATTCCTAACCACTGAGGAACATTTATCCCTCTCTTATGGTCAATAACCATAAAAACTATCATAACAATAAGAATAATCAAAGATATAATTATTCCTGCGTTTCTTCCTGATGGTTTAAATGTAAATACAATCTCATTACTTCCGTCATTAATATTAACTCCTGTAAATATTCCAGCAATCTCGTCTGTATCACACTTTACTCCATTAACTGTAACTGTCCAGTTATCACTCTTAATGATTGGAATTATTGCATAATTATCATTACCGCTTCCGTCAACCTTTATAGTAACTGAGTTATTAGTATATGTTACATCACTCTGCTTATCAGCGTATTTATCGCACAGTGACTGCATTTTATTAAGGTCAATTCCTGCGATTGTGACAATCGACTTATCCGTGATTGCATTACCTGCTGAATCATATGGTCTTGTATATTCTACCTGAACCTCAATATCTTCATCATAAAATGTTCCAAGATATATAAGTCCGTTATTATAATCCGTTGTGTAATACTTATTTTTTACATTCCCTATTGTCGGTATTGCAATCTCTTTACCATTAACAGTTATCTTTACACTTCTGAAAAGATTAGATACATTGGCATCCGAGTCGCCTATATTACGGTCAGTAACACTCATATATACAGCCTTTGTTCCTGTTACAGAATCCTTATAAGTCTGTATGATATGCTTATTCTGTGTTGTTCTGTAATCTTCCAGATTATCAGAAGCTATATTATCTTCTGCAACATGATTATTATTTACAGTAATCTCTTTAGTATCTGTCAGAGTACCATATTCCGTAACAATACCACTTGAATCATGGCTTAATGCACTATACATAATATTGTGCATATATATCCAGTCCTTTGAGCAGTTATTATCATTATAATCTTCTGACTCTACAGACATTGTTGCTTCATTCTTAGTAAAATCTTTATTAAAATCTACATTTTTTACAGATGAGTCTGTAACCATTGCAAATGGCAGCTGGTAATTAGCTGTATAAAGCTTATACTGACAGCCATCAGTTCCAACCTTCTTAAGTGTATACAATGAACTGTCTAATCTGTTGACATTAACAGCCTCCGTAATGTGTATAAGAGCATCGCTGAATACCGTATTACCTGAATCAAGCATCCAGAGGAAATACTTTGAATGTCCCCATCTTACTGTCTGCTTCTGGCTGTCCTTCTGAAGAGCTGCCGTAAAGCTTGACATTGCACCTCTCTTCATAACAAGAGGGTAGTTGGCATTAAAGCTTAAATCCGGATTAGTTATTCTGTCTACCGGTGATGAGGCTATTTCAAGATTATTAGCCGCTTCCACTGCAAGCTGTACATAATCTCCATACTGATATGGCGTATAAGTATAGAACTTAGGTGGACCTGTCATAGCGATGGCACCTATAATTATCTCAACAGCCATTAATCTTATAATACTGTTAATTCCATATCCGTCTTTTCTAACTATTACATTAATTATATGCACAACAAGCATAATTGCGAATACTGCTATAAAAAATGCAAATGCCCTCTCGTAGGAATTAACTGGAATATACTTATATCCAAGTGCAAATGCAACGCATACTACCACACACACTGCACTTAATATTATATTCTTCTTTTTATCTTCTTTGCTATCTGCAACTATAGTATCTGCATACATTGCTGCAAGACATATGAATGTAAATGCTATAATAAATCCATTTCTTAATGTATATCCATTATATGAACCAAAATGCCACATAATGTTAGTACCCTCTGCAACTGCCTGAATAACCATTATTGCAAAGAGTGATACTGCATACCAGTTACGCTTTCTTAAATCTATATCCATCTTATACCGCGGTAACTTTCTGCTTCTATGTATGCCTGTAAATATAAGCACAAGGAATATTCCCATACCATAGAACATCATTATTCTTTCAAATTCGCCAAGACTGAAGCTTCTGAATGTCGGATTAGAAATCCATGACATATACTGCTGTACAAGGCTTAATGAGTTACCGGTTCTCTGTGACTGTGAAAGCTGCGAGAATACCGGAAGAAGCACAAAGGCTGAAAGTCCAATTCCCGTAAATGTACCTATCCCTAAGTTCCACGCACATTTTCTTCTCTCTTCTTTGTCACATCTGAATATAATATACATTCCACCGGCAAGAAGTATGTATACAACTGACATTGCACTGATATAATAGTTAATAACAAATAACAATGCCAGCATAAGAATATAGAAAAACTTCTTTCCTGTCTTTTCCATAACATCTAAAGACATCATAAGAAGTGGAAATAAAGCAACTATATCCATCCAAGGTGTAAAACATGAAGCGTATAAAAGCACATAGCCACAAAATGTGTATGCAAGTGCAAATATAACTTTAGTCTTATATGTTAATTTCTTATATCTTCTATTAAGAAATGCATACATTGTAACTGACATAACAAACATCTTAACAAGTGTAAGAATTGATATGAATTCCAATATATAATCTCTTGGACATAGATATAAAAGCAGGTTAAATGGGCTGAACATTGAGAACGCTGATATACTCATACTCACATTAGTTCCAAGTCCTGTATACCAGTCAAACCACACACTTGCATTACCATGCATAGCGTCCCATAAATGTGCATACAGCGGAGCAACCTGCTGCATATTATCAAATAAATCTATTCTGTTACTTCCAAAGGGCCATATTCCCTTTACAATAAGAACAAATACCATAACAAGTAGTGTTATAATTCCGGGAATAATATATGAAGCTATCTTTCTTCCCTTTTTATCAGAACTGTTATTCATTCAAATCCTCCGTTCCCGTCTGATTATACATGCGTAATTATGCAGGTTGATCTGCCCTTTACAACGACATTTCTCTTACCCGCATTAATAAAGAAGCTTTCTCCAGCCTTAAACTTAAGTTCCTTGTCATTATCATCTGTCATAATTGTTCCTTCTCCGTCAATTACAATTACTGACAGGAATGAAGCTTCATCAACTGGTATCTTAGCTTCATCTTCTATTTCATACTTGATAACTTCAAAATACTTGCACTGTACAAGTCGCTTTGACATATAATGCTCATTATGTGCAAGCATAACATTACATTTGTTATCCTTCTCATACTTAACCGGATTAACGACATCTAATGACTTGGCAATGTGAAGCTCACGTGGATTGCCGAACTTGTCACGTCTGTCATAATCATACATACGGTATGTGCAGTTAGAATTCTGCTGTATTTCACATATAAATATGCCTGCACCTATCGCGTGGATAGTTCCAGCCTTTACCATAACAACATCACCCTTTTTAACTTCTATCTTGTTAAGGATTTCTGTTATTGTGTTGTTCTTTATACGTTCTTCTATCTCTTCTTTAGAAGAAGCTCTTGAAAGTCCGCAATACAGATATGCACCAGGTTCTGCATCAAGCACATACCACATTTCGTTCTTTCCATATTCATTCTCGTTCTCCAGTGCATACTCATCATCCGGATGTATCTGTATTGATAATGCCTGCTTGGCATCAATAAACTTTATAAGTACTGGGAATCTGTCCTGTGCCTGACATTTCCAGCCTAATGCTTCCTTGCCAATTATTGAAAGATAATCATTAAAGAGCATACCCTTATAATATCCTTCTGCAATACGGCTCTGTCCGTCTGGGTGTGCAGAAAGCTCCCAGCTTTCTCCTATGACATCATAATCACATTTCTTGCCATATACATCTCTTATCTTAGTACCGCCCCAGAGGTTATCCTTAAATGCCGGGTCAAGCTTGACAATCGGACAATTATCTTTTCTTACATAATTGCCGCCATTATCTGATGAATCCTGTCCATATATCTTAACCATATCATTATCAAGGATTGAATCACCAATTCCAACCTCTATAATGACAACATTAGAGTCTGTCTTGTTAGCAACCTTATGCTTAACACCGATTGGCACGAATACGCTCTCATACTTATGGTAATCTTTAGTTTCTGTACCTATTGTAATAGTAGCTGTACCTTCAACAACTGACCAGTATTCTGCCCTTAATTCATGCTGGTGAAGATTCATCATCATTCCTGGAAATACTGTAACCTTCTTAACCTTATAACCATTAGAATAATTAAGAAGCTCGTGTATACCCCATTCCCTATAGGAGATACGATTATAATCAAAGTATGTTTCATATTGGTCAAGATTGTCTTTAATAATCTCTTTGATATTATCAGCAGATTTCTTTGATGAAATGTATACAGCATCTTCTGTATTGACAACTACCATATCTCTTAAGTCATTAGCAACTACAAGCTGTCTTTGCGCGTTGTTAATTACTGATATATTACTACAGTCATTCTTAATTATATTGTCAGGCTTATCATCACTATGGTGCATTTCAATATCACATACATTATCGATATCTTTCCATAAAATGTCAGCCTCTACTACTTTGAGATTGTCACAGTGTTCAAGAACAAGTGTTTCTATGCTTCCTGTAACTATGTCCTTCATTACATTTTCTGAGAAACGTATAGCCCTTCTTATAGCTGGAACTTTTCTCTTAGCTGTACGGCAGGCTGTATACAATTCCGGACATTTCTTTCTTGTGATATTAACCATATCACCTGCCCTGAACACAAGTATTCCACTATTCCATAGATACCCCTCCTCATATGAATAGCAGTCTGCAATCTCAGATGTTGCATCATCAAAATCAACATTTGATAATATCTTAATTACATCATTTCCATCTCTCTTGATATATCCAAGATTCTTCGCCTGATATTCAGGCTTAACTCCAACTGCCGCAATTACGCCTTTCTTTGCTATCTCTTTAGCTCCTATGATGGCATCCTTGTATCCATCACCATCAATAAAATTGTCTGAATTAACAACTAATACAAATTCAGTTGGATTGGCAAACATTGTTCCAAGCATAATTGCCGCTGCTGTGCCCTTAGCTGTGCCCTCAAGAATAACTCTGTATTTCAGGCTCTGGAACGCCTTCATCTGTCCGTTTACAATATTCTTATATGCCTCATTAGTTACTATAATAAATTCATCACAATAAGGCAGATTTCTGACAACCGTTTCCTGTAAAAGTGAACGGCCTTCCTTAAATTTCATAAACTGTTTAGGATAATTTTTTCTGGACAATGGCCATAAACTATCGCCACTTCCACCTGCAAGAATTACACACTTCATGCAAATGTTCCTCCATAATTGTTATTTTTGCCCATCATTTTAATTAGCTGATACACCAGAAGCTGCTGATTTAACTGTGTCTGATGACCCTGAACTGCTTGAACTGATTGATGAAGTAATTGATTCAATCAGCACTTGTCCGGCAACGGATGAAAACATTGAATTTTATCGGTCTTGTGGTAATGAAATCAAGATAGTGAAGGTAAACGGCAAGGACTTCATTGAAGGTGTCGGTATTCCAATAGGGAATTACTTTTCACAGTATGATGGCAATTTCTTCCTATCAGGTTTTGACCACTGGATAAAAGAAGTAAAGCGGGTAAAACATTATTACCGTTATATGGATGATATTTGTATTTTTGCAAGAACCAAAGAAGAACTGCATCAGTTACTTGTAGAAATCAATGAATATTTCATACAGAATTTGAAATTAAGAATAAAAGGCAACTATCAGATATTCCCTTCGTTCATCCGGGGTATTGATTTTGTAGGGTACAGGATTTTCTTGAAAGATACCCTTCTTAGAAAATCCACCTGTCAGGAATTTGAACGGAAAATGACCGCAATCAGGAAGAAGATTGAAAGCGGTCAGGAAATGAACTATTCAGAATGGTGTTCAATCAATTCTTACAAGGGTTGGTTGAAACATTGCGATAGTTACCGATTGTCTGAAAAATACATTGAACCAATTCAGCCTTATGCTGATAGGTACTATAAAGATCATATCAAGAAAGGTGGTAAAAAGCATGAAAAAGTACGGAAAAGTACGCAGTACAAAGCAGCCTGAACAGAAGGTCATTGATGACTATTCAGTTTGGATTGCAGAGAACATCACCCCGGTCACAGAAGCCGGGACAGATGAACAGCCGGGTTTTGAAGGTTATGAATATGACCTGACCCAGTACACCAAGGATGAATACATTCAGTTGATTGACGAAAAGAACGCATCCTTAGAAGCAGAAATCACAAGTACACAGTTGGCGTTGTGTGATGTGTACGAAATGTTAGGTTAAGAAAGGGGTGAATAACAATGGCAGCAGTTTATGCGAATCTGATTATCAAGGGAAAAAAGACCATTGATGAAGTACCTGAAAAAATCAGGGAAGAAGTAAAAGCAATCTTGACTGAAAAAGGTTTCCCGGAATTGACAGAAGGTGATAACTGATGATTCGTCAGTTTATCATAAAATTATTATTCAGAAAGGATGTGGGTGAAATGGCAGTAATCTATGCAACCCTTATTGTGAAGGGTAAAAAGAACTTTGCTGATGTTCCTGAAAGAATCAAGGAACAGGTGAAGGAAGTCCTGATTGACCTTGATTGTGGCGAACTTGCAGAGTAGTCAAGGAAATGTTCAAGTAAACGAAAAAACACGCTATATGACCGTTATATGAAGTCATGTGGCGTGTTTTTTCATGCAGAAAAAGACAGAAAGAAGGTAAACAGAATGAAACAGACAATTTGCAGTATTTTTGGCGTGATTGGTTCAGCAATCGCATCTTTTTTTGGTAGTTGGGATGCGGGACTTACAACCCTTCTGATCTTCATGGGTCTTGATTATATTTCAGGACTGATTGTTGCGGGGGTGTTCAAGAACAGTCCCAAGACAGACACAGGTTCACTTGAAAGTAAGGCGGGGTGGAAAGGTCTTTGCAGAAAGTGCATGACTCTGATTTTTGTACTGGTTGCGTACCGCCTTGATCTTGTCATTGGCACAAATTACATCAGGGATGCAGTAA
>ENA-OPMN01000745-OPMN01000745.1-human-gut-metagenome-genome-assembly--contig:-NODE-745-length-11245-cov-2.118677_pt1 | contig 11245 bp, 8 predicted proteins | sample MGYA00241524_ERZ501745 | MGnify/ENA primary metagenome ERZ501745 (study PRJEB25962, sample SAMEA2042567) | human gut metagenome | biome: human gut; feature: human-associated habitat; material: faeces...
TTGAAAAGCTTTCGGCCAGTGATCAGACAAGGAATATGTCGTATACATCCAGTGACGGAATGGAGCGGATGGTTGATTATATTTATGATCATTATGATAATTTCAGATTATTGTTGAAATGCGGAGACAGTGGAAAATTTGAATTATTCATACACAATATGGTAGAGCGGGAAATGAAGTCCAGCTTGAATTATATGGAAAAGATGAAAGAGAACGGTGTGAAAATACCGATTGTAGAGGAAAGCCTTATGCATATGATCTATACGGGATTTTTTTCATCAGTATTTCAGATCATTGAGCATGATATAGACAGGGAGACTGCAAAGAAAAATGTACATCAACTGAAAGAATTCAATACAGGTGGCTGGGAACGATTGTGGAATATTGAATTTCCAGTATAACTGATGCAGGAATTCTGAATAGGTTATGTGTGTTGCAGGTTCTGGATTTCTGAATAAAGTTCAGACAGGATAATAATATCAGGTGGTTGATGCCAGTAGACCACCTATTTTATTATATGCTGGTTAGTGAGAACTAACAGAAGGTAAAACAATAAAACGAAACAATAAAACGAACGTAAGGAGTGAACAGATGTGAAAGAAAAAAAGAAGTCGGCAGTCAGCTGGATCCTGACATGGGCCGGACAAAAAAGAATTGCCTATGTATGGAGTGTGTTACTTGCAATAGGAAATGTGATTTTTAAGATTTTGCCGTATTTTATTATTGCAGATGTAGTAAAGCTGTTTTTAAATGGTGAAAAGGAGTTTGAAATATATCTTGCAAAAGCGGTTCTGATTGCATTATCGTTTATCATTGCAGAACTGCTTCATTCACTTTCGACAGCATTGTCACATAAAGCAACGTTTGCAGTACTTGCAAATATAAGAAAATCCTGCTGTGACAAGCTGGCGCGGGTACCTCTTGGCTATGTGAAAGACACACCTTCCGGTACATTTAAAAATATTATGGTGGAAAGAATCGACAGTATCGAGACAACACTGGCGCATATTGTCCCGGAATTCACGTCCAATCTGCTGGCACCGATTGTGATTTTGATTTATTTCTTCCTGACAGACTGGAGACTGGCACTCTGGTCATTGGTGCCGGTTATAGTGGGATTTCTTTCCTATTTTGGAATGATGCTGGATTATAAACCAAGCTTCGAGAGAACGGTTCAGACAACAAAAGATCTGAATGATGCGGCAGTGGAATATATTGACGGAATCGAAGTGATCAAGGCATTTGGAAAGACAGAAAGTTCTTATGCAAAATTTACAAAGGCGGCTATGGCTTATGCAGATTCCTTTATTTCCTGGATGAAACGGTGCTCGATCTTTCATGGACTGATGATGGTGGTCACACCTTATACGCTTCTTACGGTATTGCCGTTTGGGGCACATTATGTAGCCAATGGAACACTTGCGATTTCAGATTTTGTCATCTGCATTATTTTATCACTTGGAATCGTTGGACCGTTGATCACAGTGGGTTCCTATACAGATGATCTTGGCAAGATCGGAGTGATTGTTGGTGAAGTTGCAGGAATTCTGGAACAGCCGGAGCTTGAACGTCCAGAGAAAAGTAAAAGTGTTCCAAAAGATAACTCCGTTACTCTTGAAGATGTCAGATTTGGTTATCACGACAAAGAAATCCTGCACGGAGTAACTATGGAGCTGAAAGCAGGAACGGTAAATGCAATCGTAGGACCTTCCGGAAGCGGCAAGTCGACCATCGCAAAGCTGATTGCGTCCCTGTGGGATGTGGATTCCGGAAGCATCAAAATCGGTGGAGTTGATGTCAAAGAACTGGCATTTGCAGATTTTAATCGGAAAATTGCATATGTTGCACAGGACAATTATCTGTTTAATGAAACAGTTCGTGAAAATATCAGACAGGGAAATCCGGATGCTACAGATGAACAGATCATCGAGGTGACAAAGAAAAGTGGATGCTATGAATTTATCATGCAGTTGGAGAATGGATTTGATACGGTTGTTGGAGGTGCAGGAGGGCATCTGTCAGGAGGAGAGAGACAGCGTATCTCGATTGCAAGAGCAATGTTAAAAGATGCTCCGATCGTGATCCTTGATGAGGCAACTGCCTACACAGATCCGGAAAATGAGGCAATTCTGCAGAATTCTATCGCAAAACTGGTAGCAGGGAAGACACTGATCGTAATCGCACACAGGCTTTCTACCGTTAAGGACAGTGATCAGATCTTTGTTGTAAATGATGGAAATGTAACAGCACATGGCACACATGAGGAACTTCTGGTGTCATGCCCGCTTTATAAGGAAATGTGGGATGCCCATATTTCTGTAAAAGATACGGTGAAGGAGGGAGAATGATATGTTTGGGATTCTGGCAAAATTCTTTCGTTTTTCAGGCAGGGAAAATGGTAATAAATTTAAACTGTCGATAGTGATCGGACTCATAGAGGCTCTTGCCTCAGCAATGAAGATTCCGGCTATTATGTACATACTGATTGGTCTGCTGAGTGGGAAACCGACAGGAAAATATATTGGAGGCTCCGTTGCGATTATGGTTCTTGCAATTGTAGTCGACGTAATCTGCAAGAGATACTCTACAGTGCTTCAGACAGAGGGAGGATATAATGCAAGTGCTTTTATGAGAATCAAGATTGCAGAGCATCTGCGTTATCTGCCGATGGGGTATTTCAATTCCAATAGTATCGGGGAAATTTCTTCCATTACAACCAATACAATGGAAATACTTGGCGATGTGGCTGCGAGAGTGGTCATGCTGACCATGCAGGGAATTCTGGAAACATCAATGATCATTCTTATGCTGTTTATTTTTGACTGGAGAATCGGACTGATAGCTGCAGCAGGAGTACTTATTTTCTTTGGGGTCAATTCTGTGATGCAGAATGCGGGTAAAAAAGATTCAGAGCAAAAAGTGGTATGCGATACGGAGCTTGTAAACCAGATCATGGAGTATCTGCAGGGAATATCAGAAGTTAAATCATACAACCTGCTTGGAAAACAGGCGAAAAGATTAAATGATGCAAATGAAGCATGTGAAAAGATCAATACAAAGATGGAAATGCTGTTTGTGCCCTATCATTTTCTGCAAAGTGTGATAACCAAAATTACAGGTGCTGTGATCGTGGCTTGCAGTGCATATTTTTATATTAATGGAACTATGAGTGCAGTCTATGCAATTGGTATGACAATCTCAGCATTTATGCTTTATTCCAGCCTGGAATGTGCAGGAAATTATTCATCTCTTTTACATGTGGTAAGCGTATGTGTAGATAAAGCAAATGCAATACTGGAACTGGATACCATGGATATCGACGGGAAAGAAATACAGCCGGAAAATTACGATATCAGACTTTCTAACGTTTCATTTTCCTATGACAAACGGAAGATCATTGATGATATATCGCTCTCTATTCCGCAGAAAACGACGACAGCAATCGTTGGACCGTCTGGTGGAGGAAAATCAACACTTTGCAATCTGATTGCCAGGTTCTGGGATGTGGATTCCGGGGAAGTGACACTTGGAGGTGTGAATGTAAAAGACTATAGCATGAACAGTCTGATGCGTAATTTTTCATTTGTATTTCAGTCTGTGTATTTGTTTGCAGATACCATTGAGAATAATATTAAATTCGGACGTCAGGATGCAAGCCATGAGGAAGTGGTGGAAGCGGCGAAGAAAGCATGTTGTCATGATTTCATCAGCAAACTTCCGAATGGATATGACACAGTGATCGGAGAAGGAGGAGCCACACTTTCCGGTGGTGAGAAGCAGCGTATTTCGATAGCCAGAGCGATTATGAAGGATGCGCCAATCGTCATATTGGATGAAGCAACGGCAAATGTTGATCCGGAGAATGAAAAGGATCTGATGGATGCAGTAGATGCACTTACAAAGGAAAAAACGATTATTATGATTGCCCACAGATTAAAAACAGTCAGACATGCAGACCAGATTGTGGTTGTTGACAAAGGAAGAATTGTACAGCAGGGAACACATGAGCAGCTAATGAAGCAGGAAGGTATTTATAAGAGATTTGTGGATGCAAGGCAGCAGGCGGTAAGTTGGAAACTGGTGCACTGAGAAATAATCCACAGTTGGTGAATATCCAAATTGAATTGTCTGAAAGAGATTTAATTTAAGTTTCGCTAAGTTTCACTTATATAGGAAGAATGAGGGATATTCAATAATGTAATATGAAAAAAGCACTGAAAACCGTTGGACTAATGGTTTTCAGTGCTTTCTTCTTTGGTTAAAGAGAAAAAACATAATAAATTTAAGTTTTGCTAAGTTTCACTAAGTTCTGCATTTGCAGATCGCCATTGCCTTTTCGGCTCATATTTCCCACACCCATCACAGGTCTGTGGCCAGTTAATTTTCCACTCAAAATACTCATCTCTGGTAATTTTACCGGATTTCAATTCTTCTTTTCTGAGAACCCATTCTTTCATAAAATCATTGAGAACTCCATAATTGAACCACATACCAACAGGTGGATGAGCCGGCCAGTTATCAGAATCATGATAACGGACAGCGGTATCCTCACTGGAATTGCATTTTTCACCCGGATAGGTTTCTAACTGAAAGAGATTAATAGCTGCTGGGTTAAATTCATCAATCCAGAACAGAATTTCCATCAGTTCAGAGGCGTCCATCGTGGTTGGCTCATGTAGTGTCAGTGGGTTTACGTCCAGAATCTTAGCCATTTCAGTTACCAGATCTTTGCGGGGAACCCGGTAATTCGTTTCATATTGGGCAAGACGATTTGCACCTTTATCGCCCCAACCGAGGGCAGCACCAAGTTCTGCCTGTGTCATATTCCGGAATGTCCGGATTTTTTTTATTTTATCACCGATTGTCATATCAGATTTCCCACTTTCTTTTTGATAAATCCATTTTACTACCAAAAACAGTGAATGTAAACAGAAAGATTCGCATTGAAGCGAACAAAACACTTGACATTCGCATGAATGCGAATTAAAATAACAGTACGATAAAGGTTCGCATGAAAGCGAATGTACAGATGAGGATAAATACTTTTTGCAAATTATTGCAAAATGAGGTTGGTAAAATCCTTCTGTCAGGCTTTATTAGTGAGAGGATTTTTTTGAAGTGAACAACATTTTGGTGTTTCCAGGCTGTAATAAGTGAAAGGATATTCAAAAAAACTCTTTTGTACCTTGAAAATTACATGAGCTGTATAATCTGATCTCACAGATGCCATAACCCTGTAAATGATTTTATGGGCGAGCGTCGAAGATACTCCGGAAACGACTGGTAAGCTTGCGAAGAAGCTGGCAGTATTCAGAAATACTCTGATAGAGGTTGACTGTGACGTTGACAACGGGTTATACAAATGGAAGCCAACACGCCGAACAGAATATGCAATGCCATAGTAATAGATAAAATTTGAGAACAAAATGTGAAAGGTAAGGTGATGTGATTGAGAAAATTGTAGGTATAGGACAACTGATACAAAGAATATGTTGGAAAAGAGGTGAGCATCATGGTGAATCAGTCGGTAATAGATTCTAGTGTTGATCTGGAGCAGTTAAAGGACATTGAAGATTTAATTCCTGATATGGATAAAGCTATTTCTGAGAAAGTGGAAACTTTTCTGGATAAATCCGGCGATCAGCCGTATGCTCACATGAATGAAGGATATGTAGTGGTTGTGGAGATGACAGGAGAAATGGATGCCACAGATGCCATTAGTGATTATCTGAGAAAAAGGACGGAGTTGATGTATTAAAATGTCTTGCAAAGGTACAGATGTTATGTTAATGTGAGGTCAGGGAAAATGAACGTGATACATGGTTTCTGACTTCAAATTCAATGGAATAAGTAAGTTGGGAGCGATGTAAAATGGAACAGATGCAAATGAATATGCCAGATATATACGATGCTGCATTGTATCTTCGATTATCGAAAGATGATATGGAAGAGGGCGGTGCGAAGTCAGAGAGCAACAGCATTGCAAATCAGAGAGAGTTACTTCGGAGCTTTGTAAAAAGCCAGCCGGATATTCAGATCTTTGATATATATGTGGATGACGGATACTCAGGAGGAAATTTTGATCGACCTGAGTTTAAACGAATGACAACTGATATAGAAGCTGGAAAAGTAAATTGCGTGATTGTAAAAGACTTATCCAGATTCGGAAGAGAATATATAGAAGCCGGGCGATGGATCGAAAAGACCTACCCGGCTTTAAATGTGCGTTTTATTTCAGTTACAGACCAGTTTGACAGTAAAACAGCAGATTTTTCAGAGAAGTCATTTGTAGTTCCAATCAAAAATTTCGTAAATGAAAGCTATTGTCGGGACATTTCCGGTAAAGTGCGAAGCCACCAGAAAATCAAACGTGAAAAAGGTGAATTTATTGGAGCGTTTGCCCCGTATGGTTACTGCAAAGATCCAGAGAATAAGAATTGTCTGGTGATTGATTCTTATGCATCAGATATTGTAAGAAAAATATTTTCGTGGAAAATTGATGGATTCAGTCTTGGAGCAATCGCAGAAAAACTGAATGTACGTCATGTGCAGTCGCCAAAAGAATATAAAAAGGCAAATGGCGAGAATTACAATTCTGGATTTCACAGCTCAGACACACCGAAATGGTCGGCAGTGCAGATTAAAAGGATTCTGACCAACGAGGTTTACATTGGAAACATGGTGCAAGGCAAGCAGGAACGAATCAGCTATAAGGTAAAGCAACGTCTGGATAAGCCAGAATCAGAGTGGGTGAAAGTAGAAAATACGCATCCGGCAATAATCAGGCAGAATGATTTTGATGTGGTGCAGAAGCTACTTCAGTATGATGGCAGGGCATCGAAAACATCGGACAGTGCAAACTTTTTTTCGGGTTTTGTATTTTGCGGAGATTGCCATACACCGATGATACGCAGGGTAAATCAGTATAAGGGAAAGAAAAAAGCCTTTTATATTTGCCAGACAAAAAATAAAGGTGGAGATTGCACCAGACACAGTATTCCGGAAGAGGTGCTGAAAAGGATTGTATTGAAAGAGATTCAGGCATATACGGCACTTTTCGTAGACTATCAGATGATTATGGAAGAACTTTGTGAAATGAAAGTCAGTTACGATCAGGTAATCGGTTATGATACGCAGATTAGTAAGTTGCAGGAAGAATATAACCGTTATTACAGCCTGAAAGCATCTTTGGGTGATGACTTGAAAGAGGGATTGATCAGCAAAGAGGAGTTCGATGATTTTCGGGAAAGTTACGGAAGAAAATGTGAAGAACTGGAGCAGATGATTGAAAACCAGAAAAAACTGGTAAAGCAAATGTTTGAGGGTGGAGTGTCTGCAACTGTTCAGTTGGAGGACTGGAAGAAATCACTGGAAATCAAAGAACTGGATCGCACATTGCTGGCACTGACTGTAGATAAAATCTATATTTATGAAAACAAACAGATCAAAATTCATATCCGTTATCAGGATATGATTGAGAAAATGAAAGTCATAAGACGGTTTTATGCGGAACACCGGACAGAGTGCAGGAAAGAGGTGGGATAAATGGCAAGGACAGCAAAAAGATATAAGAAAAACACAGAGAAGAAAGTTCTTGGGATTCCGGTATGTATGGCTGCAATTTATGTCAGATTATCCGTAGACAGTGATGAAAAAAAGTCAGAACCTATTGAAACACAGGTTACGCTGATAAAAGAGTTCATTCAGAAGCACAATGAAAATCCGAACAGAGAGTATGAAATTGCTGTATATAACATTTATTCTGATCTGGGAAAAACCGGAACAAATTTTGACAGACCGGGATTTGAACGGATGATGAATGATGTCAGGGAAGGTAAAATAAACTGTATTCTGGTAAAGGATTTCTCACGATTTGGAAGAAATTATATCGAAACTGGCAACTATCTGGAAAAGATTCTTCCTTTTATGAAAGTGCGGTTTATTTCTGTATGTGACAACTATGATTCATTTGCACCGGATGCCAAGAATCAGGAATTATCCATGAATATCAAGAATCTGGTGAATGATGCTTATGCGAAAGACATTTCCGCAAAAGAACGGGCAGCGAAACGTATTGCACAGAAAAATGGTGAGTATGTGGGATCTACAGCTCCATATGGATATTGTGTGGAAAAGATAAATGGAATTTATAAGTTGATTGTGGAACCGGAAGCTGCAAAGATTGTCCGCAGGATTTTTGAAGAATATGCTTCGGGAGATGGCGTACAGAGCATTATTGACAGGCTGTTTGAGGATAGGGTACATCGGATTTCAGATTATAACCAATATCATCATGTGTACTGTCAGGACGGAGAGAACCTTCATCAGTGGGGAAATTCTTCGATACGTGCAGTGCTGAACCGGAATAATTATTATGGCGATCTGGTTCAGAGAAAATATGAATCCAGATTTCAAAGAGGTGAAAAATGGTGTGACATATTGGACGAGAGCCAGTGGATTATTACGCCAAATGCCCATGAGCCAATTATTAGCAGAGAATTGTTTGAAAAAGCACAGGTCAGGCTAAAAGCAGCACAACAGAAAGCAACAAAAACTACTGCAGGGTGGGAAGATGATGAAAGAGCATTTTACAATGTATTCTATTGTGGTGATTGTAAGCGGAAAATGTGTACACGTAGATACAGAGGCAATGTGTATTACTTTTGCAATGCTGCCTGGTATCGGGATGAAAGAAAATGTAGTCACAAATCTATTTCCGAAGAGAAGCTGCAGAAAATTGTCCGTTCGGAGCTAACCAGACAGTTTCAGTTATCTGGATTGCGGAAAAAGGATATGTCTGCTATAAGCAGTGCGGTATTTCTTTCCAAAATCAATGAGATTCAAACTGAGATCAGAAAATTGGATGCAGATATGGAAAGACGTTCAGAAAAACTGGCACAGGCATTTATGAAATATAAAGAGGGTGAATTTTCCAAAGAAGCCTATATAGAAATGAAAGATGACCGTAATAACTGGAAAGAGTTTTGTGAAGAGAGAAAGAAGTCTCTGGAGCAGACCATACGAAAGCTGGAAAAACAACAGAAAAAAGAAGCCAGATTTTTACGAAGTCTGTTGGAACTGGATGGGACAACCAGAATCAATGCGGAACTTGCGGAGGGCTTGATTGAAAGTATGTATCTGTATGGTGATGGCAGACTGGAAATCAACTTCGGGTTTAAGGGGGCGGTAGAACATGAGTGATCAGAAACTGATTATTGGATATTACCGTCTTTCCATGGAAGATGATTCAGAGGGAGAAAGTAACAGCATTATCAATCAGAGAAAACTGGTAAAAGATTATATTTCCAATATCCCGGAACTGGCTTCTATGCCATTTCAGGAGTTCTACGACGATGGATATTCTGGTTCCAGTATGGAGCGTCCGGCAATTAAGCAGGTTCTGGAACTTGCTAGGGAGAATAAAGTGCAGTGTATTGTGGTAAAAGATTTTTCACGTTTTGCCAGAAACTATATTGAGATGGGAACTTATCTGGAACAGATTTTTCCATTCCTGGGAGTACGATTTATTTCTATCTCAGACCGATATGATTCTAAAGATTATATAGGAAAGAGTTCCGACATCGAAGTACAGTTTAAAGGACTGATCGCAGATTTTTATGTGAAAGACCAGTCTGTAAAGGTAAAATCGGCAGTCAGTACCAGACGAGGAAAAGGTGAGTATTGCTGTGGATCTGCACCTTATGGGTATCGAATCAATCCTGAAAATAAGAAAGAACTGGTGATTGTAGAGGACGAAGCAGAAGTGATTCGCAGAGTATTTGAACTGACAAATCAGCGGTATTCCAAGATGGAGATTTGTCGGTTATTTAATGAAGAGGGGGTACTGACTCCCTTGCAGTCCATGAGCAGACGACAGAAATCAGACAGCAAGAAAGCTGCATCAAGAGGACTGCAGTGGACGAGTGATATGATACGGAAGATTGTGGATGATAAAACTTATATAGGCTGTATGGTCTATGGAAAGACAAAAATTCCAGATCCCGGAACAGGGAAAGAAGTACCGGTACCGAGAAATCAGTGGAAAGTGATGGAAAATCATCACGAGCCGATCGTATCAAAAGAAATTTTTGAAAAAGCACAGTCCTTGCAGATCAGATACACCAAGAAAAGCAAATTCGACAGGGAAACAACATTGTTAGGTGGCTATGTGAAATGCGGAAATTGTCGCAGAAGCCTGACTTCAAGCAGTCCGGTTCATGGTCATATCCTTTATAGCTGTGCTTACAGTAAAGGAAAAGAAGATACAGGATGCTTTGCCGGAAAAGCTGATAACAAAATGCTAGAGCATATCGTGCTGGCAGAAATTAAGGCATATTTACGTCAGAATATCAGCCAGGAACAGATGCAGCAATCTATGAGAAAACAGCATACGGACAGCATAGAAGCCTATGAGCTGGAAAGTACGGACTGTGAAAAACGTCAGGAGCAGATAAAGCTTCAGAACCGTCAGAACTATGAGAAATATCATGAGGGACAGATGAACCAGAAACAGTTCATGGAAGCCAAGAAGCAGTTGGAAGAAGAAAGAGAACGATTGCAGAAACGTATACAGGAGTTGGAAGAACTGATAAACGGTGAGAAAGAAATCCTGATGAAAAAGAATGTTCCGGTGGAGCAGATGTTGATGTATTTAGGCTATGAAAAGCTGACACGAGAGATGCTGGAAGAATATGTGCAGGGGATATATGTGTATGATGATGGGAGAGTGGAGGTGGAATGGAGGGCACTTAAATTAGCACGATGACAATATTTAATGTGCTATGGTAGAATAAATATAGATTTAGATAATGTTTTTATGTTGAAAGAAAGGTGAGAACATGAATATGAATTATATTAGAGAAATTGCAGAAGCTTTGTCTGAGAATCATGCTGCATTGATGGTAGGGGCTGGATTTTCAAAAAATGCTGAAAAGGTTTCTATTACAGATAAAAAATTCTTAAATTGGAATGAGCTTTCTGATTTGTTTTATGAAACAGTTTATGGGAAAGAAGGGCCAGGGAAGCAATATAATAGTTCTCTGAGGCTTGCTCAGGAGGTAGAGATTACGGTAGGACGTCCCAAATTGGAAAAAATAATTAAAGATGCAGTACCGGATTTGGAATACGCTCCTTCTGAAGTGTATGTGAAGTTAATGGAAATGCCATGGAAGGATGTATTCACTACAAATTATGATACTTTATTAGAGCGTGCGAGACCGTTTCAAGTTTTGTGTAAACGTTAAAA
>ENA-OPMN01000747-OPMN01000747.1-human-gut-metagenome-genome-assembly--contig:-NODE-747-length-11235-cov-2.911091_pt1 | contig 11235 bp, 9 predicted proteins | sample MGYA00241524_ERZ501745 | MGnify/ENA primary metagenome ERZ501745 (study PRJEB25962, sample SAMEA2042567) | human gut metagenome | biome: human gut; feature: human-associated habitat; material: faeces...
TTTAGATATCGTATTCCCAGCAACTCTCTCATTAGAATATACTTCTTTCTTTTCATCCTCAAGCCACTTACTTGAATCTGATACCAGACTATCAATTATGCTGTCCTGAACTTTATCATAATCTATCATACTATATACATGAAACAAACTCTCTTTTTTTTTCTGCGCAGTACTTTTACCAATTTCACCATTTTTTACAATTCCATTGTATTCATACCCTGCATATTTATTACCATTTGAATTTGCGTATGAAATATTAAATGGTAAATCCTTTAAATATACTGACACATTGGGATTCCCATATTTTTCTTGATGTATTTTCCATTAGACACTCTTCCATCCATTGGCTTTGGAGAGTCGTCTGGAATTAACCAAGATCCTTTTTCTTTTATTGCACCCTGTATTCTTCCTTTTTTGCACATATCATTTACGGAACGTGGAGAAACATTCCACTCTAAAGCCTTTTCTTTACAAGTTTTCATATATATATCAGCTCCTGTCATTCGCAATATTATTCCTCATCTTACGCAAATTATACCTCAGTAAAACACAAAAAGTCAAATCAATTCGATATTTTGCGTTTAATTATTGCGTTTGCTTAATGTTTTGCGTCTTGTATTTTTCGGCACTTTTATTTTGGTTTTTTCAGCCCACAAACTTGTTTGTAGCATATTACTCAGACAAGTTTAACTCCACTGAAAAAGGACCAGCCCAGCTGATCCTCTCCCTCTATCACATCCCCATTGTAATTTATTCTTATATTCTGCTATTTTTACTTTGCAGCCGAAATACTGCTCTAATTGCTTTTGCATATGACATCTCCTTGTAACATAATTTCATTCATAATAACATATTTTATGTTATTTCTTTATAATCGACCTGGTTTCTATGCATATTTAGGTAAGGTATACGATTATTATTAAAAGTACAACCACATAATATGTATTGCAGTCAAATATCATAAACAAACCGACACTTAACCGACATTCAAACCGTCATTTTTATGTAAGTGAAAAGAAGTCCCCGAAGGAACTTCTTTCGCCACAAATCATATTCTTTTTTATCGAGGGAAGTCCGGTTGATGATCCTACTGTTTTACAAAATAGGAGTACAATGGGGGTACAAATCCCATCCACATTCCCTAAAAGCCTTGATTTTAAGCCTTTTCAGCCAAAAGTACGGTTTCTGGGCAAATTATAGCATATTGTTGCAAGTCTATTCTTACAATTCCATCAGAAAATGTTCATGCAGCGCACGTTTCACCTGATCGAAATTACCTCGCTCCGGACATTGGATGGAAACAACCAATCCCTTCTCTGGGAGAATCGTTGTAATCTGTCCGAATGCGCCATCAGCACGATAGGATCCTGGATATGGACTGATCCAGAACTGATAGCCATATCCTACATGCCAGAGATCTGCAGATGGCTCGAAGGTAAATTTCGGGGTGGACACCTCCTGCACCCAGTCCCTGCTGACAATCTGCTCGCCCTTCCAGTTACCCTCAGCCAGATAGAGCTGTCCCAGTTTCATCATCTCGGTACAAGTCAGATACATACCTCCGCCGCCATTCGGATGTCCCTGTGGATCATGCTCCCAGAGCGGCCATCCCATATCAAGGGGCTGGAATACCTTCTCATACAGATACTCTCCCATCCGCTTGCCAACGGCCCGTTCTACCATATGAGCAGCCAGAATACTGTCGGCAGAGGAATAGCAGAATGCACTGCCTGGCTCCACAGGAACCGGCTGTGCCATCATATATTTCTCATAATCCGGTGCGCCGACGCCCGGACGTCTGTCCGCATTCATCAGAAGTGCCTTACCAAAGCCACTGGACATGCAGAGCAGATGTTTCAACTGAATCTTCTCCAGATTTGGATCCGGATTTGAAGGAAGTTTATCTTTAAACACTTCCGCCACATGATCTTCCAGGCTTAGTTTTCCCTCTTCCATTGCGAGTCCAACTGCTGTTACCGTAAAACTCTTGGTATGTGAATAAATATTTCTCGGTGCATTTGCTGCGTAGTGCATCTCACAGAGTACCTTGTTCTCATCTCCGACACTGATAGCTTCCAGCGGCAGATTGTGGCTGCTGGCATAACGATGAAATTCCAAAAACTTCTCTTCCAGTAACATAATACCTCTATCCTTTCCGGCAAATCTCTGATGTCAGTCCGATATAACCGATGCGACGTGTCGCAAGGTTAAAACCAATCTATCTGACATCTCCAATCTGGTTCTATTATCTCATACACATCTCTGCATCTGTCGGCAGTGGCATCAGCGGTGCGGACGGCAGGGTCTGATACCAATAAGCAACACTGGTGTAATCATCGTAACGCGGTCCGGTCCAGCCCATGTTGTCGAGTGTCATACGAAACTTATTCTCAAAACGGATCGGGTCTGCAATATGGAAATGATACAGCAGGAATCTCTGCTGTCCGTTATAGAATTCCCGGTTGTCTCCATAGATTGCATACATGCCGGTATATAAGCCGCTGAAGGTCTGATAGCTCTTGATGATGATGTCATTTCCAAATCCATAGGAACCGCCGAAGTAGTCTTCAGTTCCGGTATAGTGGATAGACGGATACGGATCATCGTCCAGATACATGCGGGCTTCGCCTTCTACCCAACAGGTATTGTTGCCATTCATACCAGTTGCCAGAGTCACACCGACAAATTGTCCCCTGCCTTCGATTCCGTCAACGATTGTGTAGGTACGACCCTTCTGAACCGGGTGCTCTTGGCGATAGGTGGCATGGAAATAACCAGCCTCCGCCGGAATCTCCTGATAAGCTCCGGTGATAATATAATAGAGATTTTCATCCTTGTCACCACGGTTTTCCATCGTGATCCGAGCTCTCTTATGGAACGGCATCTCAAAATAGCTGTTATAGCCGCGACCAGGAGCTACCAGCATCATGGCAGAATTCAACACCGGATATTTGCCATCCCGGTCCACGAAATTTTCATCATAGGCACATCCGAAGAATGCAGAGAGCGGAGCTTCCACAGACGGATATTCCTGATCATCCCAATACATACGGATGATAAAATGGTGCCCGACATATCCGGTAAACCACATATGCTGGATCACACCCGGTCCTGCAGCATCTACCAGAGTTACGGTTTCCCCTGCAGGAATCGTCACGGTCGGACGAAGCTTGGTGCAGTCACCGCCCTGGGAACCACCTGCGCGTACACCGGTTGGATTCTCTGCGGAAAATGCAAACGTTTTGGAGTTCTGGATCATACAATAGTTGTTCATATTCTTCTCCTCTCTGATCAAACCTAGATCATCTGAAATTATTGCTTACTACGCTATCTCGTTTCTCTATTCACTATAAATTCATTATAACATTTTCCAAAGGTGAATGCATATCCGTTTCCTCCAGTCTTATTTCCATTTCATATAGTTTAACACATTTATTGATCTTTGGAAAATGCTTTGTTCTGATACCTTTGGCAAAAAAACTTTTATCTTGATTGAAGCAATACCTGGGAATTGGTTCCGTAAAAGATATCATCATGAAAAGCCAGCTTCTTCAAAATGGACTCCATATATTCCCAATTATCATCTACATCAAATTCATAGCTGTGTCCCCATATATATAACAACTGTGGTTCATCCGTATCCATATTTAAAAAGCGGTCAATCCCACTCATAATATCTGCATCTGCATGATGGAAGCTAGGCTTGAACCTCAGCAGGTCGGATTGTAAAGCAAAACCATGTGTATCTTTCGGAGTTCTTGCATACTGTATTCCGCATTCTTTTAATATTCTGAATGCTGATTCATCATAAGTGCCAAAGGGGAACACGAATCCTGCTATTTTCTGTTCATAGAAGGCTTCAAGATTCCTGATATCTGTTGAAATTTCATTGTATACAGTTTCCTCGTCAAGTCCCTTCAGATTAGCATGGGTCAAGGTATGCGATGCAATTTCATGCCCTTTGTAAAGCTCCCTCATATCTTTCTGATTCATCCTGTGGATCACGATATTTCCCTGGGTAAATGTATCGGCTCTTGTCTGGATTCCACTATTCTGGTTAAAAGTAGCTTTCATTCCATATTTGTTAAACAATGCGATCAACCGTCTATCCTGTTCTACTCCGTCATCATAGCTGAAAGTGACCGCTTTCTTCTTACCATTCCACATAATAATTACCATTCCTTTCCGTAACCTGCAAGCTTTTCTGTTTCATCGAAAAATCATCTGCGCAAAATCCGCAAAGCAAGGTCTCCACACATTCCAGTCATGCTCTCCGGGATAAATCCTTCTGATTTCATGAACACCCTTTTCCCGGATAATTTCATCCTCTGCCAGAAACCTGGGAAGGAAGCTGTCCTTATCCCCTATACAGCGCAAAAATGTATGGAAATAGCTGTTGAACGCCGGATTATCCATTGCCTTTAAATGAGTCTGCTCATAAGGCTTTCTGTCAACTACATCCCTATCCGGGTCTCCTTCAATAAAATCCCTCAAAAAACCGGAGAAGATTCCGACTTCGCTAAACAGATCTGGGTGATCGCATACAGTTCTTGTTGTCTGTACAGAACCCATGGACAATCCTGCCATGCCACGTTTTTCCTTGCATCCACCAAACTGATACTTTTTTTCTACCATCGGAATAATCTCTTCTACCAGCATCCGTTCCAGCAGAACATGGTTTAATCTCTCTTCTAAACCAAACTTTTCTTTTACCATGCCATCGCACATGACAAGGGCAAATGGTTTTATTTTTCCCATTTCAATCAAATTATCAAGTATGATATTTGCTTTCCCTGTTGTTGTCCAGGAAATCTCACTCTCACCGAATCCATGCTGCAGATACAGGACAGGAAGCCCCGCAGACGGTACACATGGCGGAAGATAAACAATAAACCGTTCCCAGTTATTGGAAATACCTGACATATAAAATTCGTGTACCAGTGTTCCATGTGGAATATCCCGTATTTCCGTCAGCTCATTTCCATCCGGCAGTTCAATATAATTATATAAATGGCAGTATCCATGCCCGATGGGCAGTTCAGGAAGCAGAACCTCCTGTCCGTCCACGCAGATCTGTACATAATTCACTGCTGTGGAGAACGGAAGCTCCAGAATCCATTTTTTCCCATCTTTTGTAAATGGATATGTTTTCTCCCCCAGTTTCATAGAAAGCTCTTTTGCATTTTCACAGTCCAGCTGTAAATAATTTTTTCCGTCTTTTTGGAAAAGCATGCTGCTTTGTTCCATAAATACCCTCCTTGCTGCAAGTAATAAAACCATCTCTATATGGTGATATTCTCAGAATTTCATCTGTCTGCATGTTCTGACACCATTGACATAAATGTCATTTGCCAGTTCTGTAACAAGCCGCATATCCTGCCAGGTTTCACACTTATTCCCCATAAAAGTAATGTTATCAAAATGGACATCATGGACACGTACTTCTTCTGTCGGTGTCTGATACCCCCGGATCATGGAGACCGGGATATCTCCGTTCAGCACCTGGATATTATCAAAATAAATATCATTGATTTCTCCTTTGGCAAGCTGTTCCGTATATCTGCAAAGCAGAACCTTAATATCGAACAGTTTCTGTTCTGCCTGCTCTACTCTGATATTTTTATAATGTATATCATGAACATGGCCGCCATCTGCCTGATGGATGGAAATCGCCGCACCACCCATGTTTCCTTCATACTGGCAGTGTATAATATCACAATCCTCAAATACTAGGTCGTGGATTTCGCTCTGGAGGGCATAACCAAGCTCTATGGCATTACCGGGTTCTGCATTCCAGATCACGTTATTGTGAACACGCACTTTTGTTACGTCACGTACCGTTGACGGATCTTCAAACAATCTTTGGGATTTGATGCAGATACTGTCGTCTGTGGAACGAATAAAGCAATTTTTTACCTCTACGTCCTGGCTGCTCGTAATATCAATACCGTCTCCCGTTACAATCCTCGACATAATATTCATATCATCAATCACAACATGGTCACACGCCGCAGGAACTACATGCCAGGAAGGTCCGTCTACAGCAGTAAAGCCTTTTAAGAGTACATTATTACACCACTTGGCATAGATAAAGAAACGGTGTGCATTACTGTCCGGCAGATGCCAGCAGGCTCCGTTGATAATTCCGTTTCCTACAATGGAAATATTGTCACAATGGTCTGCGTATACACACCCTGATACAACAGCACCTTCCTCTATGTAAACCGTATCATTGGACTTTAAGGTAAGAACTCCTACATTATATACCTTGCCCTTTTCAAAGCAGATGGTGGTATCTGCCGGCTTCTCAATCCTGTGCGAGCAAAGCACAAACAATGCATCATGAAGACCACCATCTGTCTCTACAGTAAACTTTCTCGGTTCATCAAGATGGATATGGACTGTTTCTCCTTTTACAGAAGGAACTATGCCAAAGCTGGACGGACGGATTTCAAGTTTTTCATATGGTGTATGGATTGAAATCTCCAGATCATACGCTTCGTTATCTACTACTACAACATAGTCAAACGAATCTGTATGGTATACCACACGCTCTGTTCCATTGCAGGTAACACTGTATTTTGTTGATTTTTCCAATTCATCTACAGATTTTAAAATAAATCTCGGTTCCTTGACCGGGTCCGGATTAGGATAATAAATCAAATCATTTTCAAAATCCTTCATGTCTCTTTTCTCCTATGCTTGTATAATGTTCTCAGAAACAAGGTGGTCACTGCTGTTTCCAATATTGATACGCAGTTTCATCCCGCTGCTGACGGTTTCCATATTTTTGCCATAATATGAGAATTCTTCCTGGTCAATAAAGAAATCTACATCCTTCTTCTCCCCCGGCTCCAGGAAAACCTTCCGGAAACGGATAAGCTCTTTCTTTGGACGTACTACAGATGCATATAATGTTTCATAATAACACTGGACTACTTCTGCCCCCGCAACATTCCCTGTATTGCACACATTACAATGTACATGTACTTTTTTATCCTGTCCTATCTGCACATCAATGTCCGAAATATCAAACTCTGTATAAGACAATCCATAACCGAATGGATATAACGGCGTATTCGGGATATCCATATATCTGCTGGTGAAACGGTTTTCTGAATTATCTTCTGTAAGTATATGTCCGGTTTTTACATCCCAGTAGCTTATGGGCACCTGTCCCACACACCATGGAATACTCACAGATAATTTGCCGGAAGGGTTTATTCTGCCATACACAATATCTATGATTGCTTCAGCTCCCATAGTTCCTGGTCTCCATGCCATAATGACAGCCTTGGATTTTTCTGATATCCTCCGCAGATCCAATGGTCTTCCTGCAATTACCACAGTCACGATATTACTTGTACGTTCTGCTATTTTTTCAAATAACACCTGCTGCTCTTCCGGCAAAGTCAGGAATGCCCTGCTGGCAGCCTCTCCTGACTGGGATTCATGTTCCCCCAGTACACATACGACCGTATCTTCATGGGTTATCGTTTCCAGCCACTGCTCATCCCTTGGCTTGCCAGACAATTCCTGTTCCACCTGCCATACCTTACACTCTGCATCAGAAAGAATATTGCATCCAGTAATACATTCTGCTTCTATCTGCTTTTTTTGTAAAACATCTTCTATTGTTTCAACTGCCTCATGTTCTCCAAAAATTGACCAGCGGCTTAATAATTCTCTTGACGCTGTATAAGGACCTGCCCAGATAACTTTCTTCTTCATGCTTAATGGAAGTATCTTTTCATTTTTCAAAAGGACACAGCTTTCGCCTGCCAGCTGATATGCCTTTTCCCGGTTATGCAAAGTCAGTTTTCCACTCTTTCCAAGACCGGCAAACGGATTTTCAAAAAGCCCCAGCTGATTTTTCATCATCAGGACCCTGAATGCACTTTCATCAACAAACGCTTCCGGAATTTTGCCGCTTTCCACCAGTTTTTCAAGACACAGCATATAAGCAGGACTCATCATATCAATGTCTACACCGGCTTCTGAAGCCTGGATTGCTGCTTCTTCCATATCAGCTGCCACTCCCTGTTCTTCCAGCTGGCCTATGGAGCCCCAATCTGAAATTACAGTTCCCTCAAATCCTTCCTTATCCCGCAGAAGCCCTTTAAGAAGTTCCTTATTTCCGCTTATCGGTTTACGGTCAATAGCATTAAAAGCTGTCATGACCATAGCAGGCTTTGCTTTTAATGCCATACGGAAAGGTTTTACATACTGCTCCAGAAATGTCCGCTGGGATATTTCAACATCATTATATTCCCTTCCCGCATTCACAGCCCCATAACCTGCAAAATGCTTCAGGCATGCCGCTATTCCGGTATCAGCTTTCTGCTGATAGCCATCTACCATTGCTTTTCCCATGATCCCGTTTACATATGGGTCTTCTCCAAAGGATTCCATCATCCTTCCCCATCTGGGATCTCTTGAAACATCAATCATAGGAGAAAATGTTGCCCTTAGCCCTTCTGAAGATGCCTCCGAGGCAGCTATAGAAGCCGCCTCAGACACCAGTTCCGGATGAAATGAACACGCCTGCCCCAACGGAATCGGAGCTATGGTCCTGCACCCATGTATGACATCTGCCATAAACAGCAATGGAATATGGTGCGGATGCTTTTCCATATAGTTTTTTTGTATACTTTTCAGGGTTTCAGCGCCCATGGATCCGATGACTGATCCTGCAAGATTTACATTGTCTTCTGTAAATCCCTTATCTGCCATAGGACCTGTGACAACGATTTCACCATTAAAAAATCCTCCTGTCACCTGACTCATCTGATTTACTTTTTCTTCCAGAGACATGTCTCTCAAAAGTTCTGTTAATTTCTGTTCTGTCATACGTGTGTTTCCTCTCCAAATTTCCTTCTATATTCCAGTGGTGTCAATCCTGTATTCTCCTTAAACATTTTTGTAAAATAGGAAAAATTACTATATCCAATATGTAATGAAACCGTATTGATTGGAATACTGCTGCCACACAAAAGTTTTTTTGCTTCGTCTACCCTTTTCTGCAATATATAATTGCTTATAGATACTCCCTTTTCTTTTTTGAACATCCGAGACATATAGTCTGTATTCAAATAGACTAATTCTGCCAGTTCATCTCTGTGTATCTCTTCCCTGAAATGACTGTCAATATATGTACATATCTGATCTGCGACAGAGTCTTCTTTTGTGATATATAATTTATATCCAACCGCTTTCCGCATCAAATTTTCTACATACTCCATCATTTCGTTAAATCCATTTACAGCGCCAAGCATGTAATTCTCACTCTCTTTATCTGAAAAAAGTGCATTGGCATAAATCCCCATCTCTGACAGCCATACATACACCATCTGTGTAACATCCGTCCTTAATGACAGCAAAAACTGCCGTGTGATCATCTCATTCTTCCTGACTGTCTCCAGATAACTGCGTATGCTTGCTATGACTGCTTCCACTTCCTCCCCTGCCAAAAGGGTTTTCCATGTATCCAGCTCCGCATTTTTATAGACTGTTCCACTTGGTTGGAACTCATACAGATATATAACCTCATTCCATACCGACAGACTGCTTTCACGCATCTTCTGCAAATCGTCAGCCTGTGCGGTCACTTCAGAAAATCCACTCCAATTTCCCGCTCCACACCAAAAATAGGAATGTACATGATCTGTCATCCATTGCACAAAATGATTGAGCAGATCTTTTTCCCTTATTTTTTCTCCTTCTTCCGGCATTTTATCCGTTGACAGAACCACCCAGTATCGACATTCGTTTTCACAAAATATGGTGTCCACTCTGGCATAAAAGGAATTAAATAACTCCGTCAACACATTTTGCATGACAAATTCGATGGTGGAAGGTTCCCACTTTTGTGTCTCTTCCGCTTTATGATCCATATAAAAGCAGATCAGTTTAAAATATATCAATCCATCCTGATACAGATCCATCCTTTTTGCGGATTCGCAGAACTGGTTTAGTGTCATGTTACCGCTCAATAAATTTCTCCAGATATCCTTTTGCAGGATTGTCCGGTCTTTTTCCCACTGTTCACTCGCTTCTGTAAGTTTTTCTATATGTTTTTCCTGAAGCACTGCCTGTTCTGCTTTTTTTAATGCTGCTTCCAGTTTTTCAAAATCAATTGGTTTTAGCAGATATTCAACGCTTTCCAGCTGTATCGCACGTCTTGCATAGTCAAATTCCGCATAACTGGTCAGAAAAATAACCTGTATCCTGAAATTCTGCTCCCTCACCCATTGCACCAGATCAAATCCTGTTGCAGCAGGCATCACAATATCACTGATAATAATGTCCATTTTAACAGCTGTTATAATTTCCTGCGCCTGTTTCATTGTAAATGCTGTATAAATCTCAGTAATACCTGTCCGCTCCCAGCAGATATTTTTCTTTATACTTTCAATCACATAACGTTCATCATCCACCAGCAATAATTTCATTCCTGTGTATCGCTCCTTCCGATTTTATATGGAACATGAATATCCACAACGGCACCACCTAATGGACTATTGCTGAAATGGATCTCTCCCTGATCCCCATAATAATACTGAAACCGCCTCATACAGTTCCAAATACCGATATGTTTTCCATTGTCAGAAATGTTTTGTCCATTTTGTAGTTTACATAATATTTTTATGTAAACTACTATAGTGTAGTTTCCTATTCATCTGTATGATGGCGTATCTGAAAAAATAATCCGCAAAACCGGAAAATACATGTACTGGAAGTATTCTATTGTCCTAAAACCAAAATTTGGGGAACAAAAACGGGCGGCCAACCCTTTTGCTTTCAAAGGATTAGACGCCCGGTCTTTTCTCTTTTTTTATCTAAATTTAATGCGCAGACGCACCTGCCGCGCTACGCTGCTTCCCTATACATTTTTATCGGTTTGCCAGCTCTGTCGTGACCTCTTCCCAGGTCACGCCTTTTTCTGCCATCAGCACCATCATATGGTACAGGAAATCAGCGATTTCATATTTGATTTCGTTCGGATTGGGGTTTTTTGCTGCGATGACGATTTCTGTCGCCTCTTCCCCGACTTTCTTTAAGATCTTGTCAATGCCTTTATCAAACAGATAGTTGGTATAGGAGCCTTCCTTGGGATGCTCCTTACGGTCCTCGATCACCGAAAATACCTCTTCAAAGACCTTCATCGGATTGTGCGCTTCCTGCTTGCTGCTGCGGTTCTGGATTTCGTTAAAGAAACAGCTGTAGGAACCGGTG
>ENA-OPMN01000748-OPMN01000748.1-human-gut-metagenome-genome-assembly--contig:-NODE-748-length-11233-cov-2.185006_pt1 | contig 11233 bp, 12 predicted proteins | sample MGYA00241524_ERZ501745 | MGnify/ENA primary metagenome ERZ501745 (study PRJEB25962, sample SAMEA2042567) | human gut metagenome | biome: human gut; feature: human-associated habitat; material: faeces...
AAAACCAGCCAATAATGTAACTCCCAACAAAGAACAAAGCATAGATGACCAAATCAAGGCATCCTCACGTATGACAATTACTGCCGGAAACGATGAACAATTCGAAATCGGTAAAGAATGCTGGGGAGGTTTCGGCCAGTTATTCGGCAAAGAAGTAGCATTCTGCGTAATCGACCAAGCCAAATCAATGGGCAATATGCTGATGGATCAGAGCGATAATTATAAAATTTCGTTCTACAAGCAAGGTAATAGCGAGCCGTGGTTGATAGTAAACTGCAAGAAACTGATGAAACAGACCGTTACCGGTGAGGAAGCAAAAAAGATGAACCCCAGTAATGACGGTCAGAAGGCATATAATATGTATGTAGGTGAAGTAATAAAATAGTCTTTTCTCCCATATATTTATACCGTGACAGTTTATTCTGATAATACATAAAACTTTTTTTAGGGGGAGATAACCTGACAACTCCCCCTAAAAAACATACAAACGATCTACCATATACTTCCCCAAAAGCACCATGACAAATACCATTCAAACATGTCTCCCCTTTAAGAATAAATAACACCGTTCCTCTATCAACCGTTTCACTTGAAACCATTTCTATAATAATCAAACCATTAGAAGAAATCATTCTTCCATTTTTTCCCTATCTTTCTCTCCTTTTTTTAAATGTTTTTAGCAAGAAAGCCGTTTTTTCTGCTCCAATCTTCCCTTTCATAACAAATAAAGAGTATCTTTGTAAACAACAATGAGACAATCATGCCTTATGACGGAACAATTACAGGACATAAAGACACTTATCGAACAGGGTGATACGGAAAGAGCCATTCATGCGCTAACTAATTTCATCCGAAACGATGCGCACGTCAACGATGAACCCTATTACTTACTGGGTAACGCCTACCGCAAAATGGGAGACTGGCAACAAGCTTTGAACAATTATCTGGAAGCCATCGAGCGTAATCCGGAAAGTCCGGCCGTTTCCGCCCGTGACATGATTATGAATATTCTGAATTTCTATAACAAAGACATGTATAATCAATAATAACTAACCCATGGCAAAGATTAAAGGTGCTATTGTAGTAGACACAGAGCGTTGCAAAGGTTGCAATCTATGTGTAGTGGCATGTCCGCTGCATGTAATCGCGCTCAATGCCAAACAAGTGAATAAAAAAGGATACACATTCGCCCACCAGGTATTAGAAGATACCTGCAATGGTTGCGCATCATGTGCCACAGTCTGTCCGGACGGATGCATCACTGTGTATAAAGTAAAACAACAATAAATGTAACAAATATGGCAGAAGAAGTCGTTTTAATGAAGGGAAATGAAGCCATAGCCCACGCCGCTATCCGTATCGGAGTAGACGGTTACTTTGGCTATCCCATCACTCCCCAATCGGAAATATTGGAAACGCTGGCCGAAGAGAAACCTTGGGAAACTACCGGTATGGTGGTGTTGCAGGCAGAAAGTGAAGTCGCAGCAATCAACATGGTATATGGCGGTGCAGCGAGCGGTAAAATGGTAATGACCTCATCCTCCAGTCCCGGCGTCAGTTTAAAGCAGGAAGGCATCTCGTACATTGCCGGTGCCGAACTCCCCTGCCTGATTGTCAATGTCATGCGCGGAGGTCCCGGATTAGGAACCATCCAACCTAGTCAGGCCGACTATTTCCAAACAGTGAAAGGCGACGGAGACTATCGCCTCATAGCCCTGGCTCCTGCATCAGTACAGGAAATGGCAGATTTCGTAGGTATAGCTTTTGATCTGGCTTTCAAATACCGCAATCCCGCCATTATTCTGGCAGACGGCGTTATCGGACAGATGATGGAAAAAGTAGTATTGCCCGAACAGCGCACACGCCTGACAGATGAAGAAGTCATAGCCCGTTGTCCGTGGGCCACTACCGGCAGAACCCACCACCGTACTCCCAACATCATCACCTCATTGGAACTCGATCCTGCCGAGATGGAAAAACGTAATATCCATCTTCAGAAAAAATATGCAGAAATAGAAGAGAACGAAGTACGTTTCGAAGAACTTCACTGCGAAGATGCCGAATATTTGATCGTAGCTTTCGGTTCTTGTGCCCGCATTGCCCAAAAAGCAATGGAAATGGCTCGGGAAGAAGGCATCAAAGTTGGTTTGCTCCGTCCTATTACCCTATGGCCGTTCCCGTCGAAAGCTATTGCAGCACGCGCCGCACAGGTAAAAGGTATCCTCACTGTAGAATTGAACGCCGGACAAATGGTAGAAGATGTCCGTCTGGCCGTAGAATGCAAAGTGCCTGTAGAACACTTCGGACGTCTGGGTGGTATTGTTCCCGATCCGGATGAAATTGTAACTGCTCTGGAAGAAAAAATAATCAAATAACGAAACAATGAATCCCGATAAAATAAGAAACGTACTGAACATTCTCTTCATGGTACTTGCCCTGGCAGCTATCATTATATATTTTGCTGCAAAAGATGACTTCAAGCTGTTCATCTACGTCTGCGGCGCGGCGATATTCGTCAAGTTGATGGAGTTTTTCATACGGTTCACCAACAGATAGGAGAAGTGATTATGACAAAAGAAGATATTATAAAGCCCGAGAATCTGGTTGCCAAGAAACCGACTTTGATGAACGACAATCCCATGCACTACTGCCCGGGATGCAGTCACGGCGTAGTTCATAAACTCGTAGCCGAAGTTATCGAAGAAATGGGACTGGAAGACAAAGCAATAGGCATCTCCCCCGTGGGATGTGCCGTGTTCATCTATAATTATATAGACATCGACTGGCAGGAAGCCGCCCATGGACGTGCGCCCGCACTTGCCACTGCCATCAAGCGCCTTTGGCCAGACCGCCTGGTGTTCACTTACCAAGGAGACGGCGACCTGGCTTGTATCGGTACTGCCGAAACCATCCACGCCTTGAACCGCGGCGAAAACATCACCATCATCTTCATCAACAATGCCATCTATGGTATGACCGGGGGACAAATGGCTCCCACTACCCTTGTAGGCATGAAGACATCGACCAGCCCTTACGGACGTGACGTGCATCTGCACGGCTATCCGCTGAAGATGGCCGATATTGCTGCACAATTGGAAGGAACCGCTTACGTGACACGCCAAAGCGTACAGTCCGTTCCCGCCATCCGCAAAGCAAAAAAGGCTATCCGCAAAGCATTCGAGAACTCTATGGCAGGCAAAGGTTCCAACCTTGTGGAAATCGTTTCCACCTGTAACTCCGGCTGGAAGATGTCTCCTGCGAAATCCAATGAATGGATGGTAGAGAACATGTTCCCCTTCTATCCGCTGGGCGACCTGAAAGATAAATAATCATGCTAAAGACAGAAGAACAATGAAAGAAGAAATCATTATAGCAGGCTTCGGTGGACAAGGTGTATTGTCCATGGGAAAGATTTTGGCATATTCCGGATTGATGGAAGGCAAAGAGGTGACTTGGATGCCGGCTTACGGACCGGAACAACGTGGTGGTACAGCCAACGTAACAGTCATCGTAAGTGACGAGAAAATATCCTCACCCATCTTAAGCAAGTACGATGCCGCCATCATCCTGAACCAGCCGTCACTGGAGAAATTCGAAAGCAAGGTAAAACCCGGAGGCGTACTTATCTACGACGGTTACGGCATCATCAACCCGCCGACGCGTAAGGACATCCACGTTTACCGCATCAACGCCATGGATGCCGCCAATGAAATGAACAACGCCAAGGCATTCAACATGATTGTATTGGGTGGATTATTGAAAATCAAGCCGATGGTTACACTGGACAGTGTACTCAGAGGATTGAAGAAGACACTGCCCGAACGCCACCACCACTTGATACCGATGAACGAAGAAGCTATCAAGAAAGGAATGGAACTTATTCAGGAAATGAAATGAAAGGCTATGTAAAGCCACTCCCCATAAGAGGAGGAACTTTACGCCAGAATAAGAGATAAAGGAAAACGGATAAGCCCTTGTGATATTGATTTATTGCAAGGGCTTATTTCATTTCAAGCCGGAAAAAGTATGGATTCAAGGGCAGAGAACCGGAAGCAGTATAGAACAAAACAGAAAACAAGACTGTTTAAAAGAAGCAAAAAAGGCTGAATTCAGTAAGCAAATAATTTTTTATTGTATCTTTGCGCCTAATTATGAGACGAATTGTACTGACATATATATTTCTGTCCGTTATAGGGATATGGGGGGCTATGGCGCAAAACACCTTAACCCCGATGAACAATCGCGACCGGTTCGGTAACCAGATTGACCCGAATACCCAGCCGGACAATCTGGAAGACAGTACCAATACTGAGATTCAAAGTCTTCCACCCAAGCTTTACATGTGGAAACTAAGTGAGACACTGGGCAACCGTACCATCATACCTGCCGACACAGCCAGCCTCAACTTCCAGAGCACCAATCTGGTGGAAGGAATGTTCGGCCATTACAACTACTTGGGAAATTTAGGTTCTCCACGCCTCTCACGTCTGTTCTTCGAACGGGAGGAAAGCGAACCTACCATCTTCATGGCTCCCTTCTCCAGTTTTTTCACACGTCCCGACCAGGTGCTTTTCACCAACAGCAACGTGCCTTACACCAATCTTACCTACTACAAAGCCGGCAGCAAAGTGAACGGTGAAGAACGCTTCAAGTCCTACTTCTCCGTCAACGTCAACAAGCAGTTGGCATTTGGCTTTAACATCGACTATCTGTACGGACGCGGTTATTACCAGAACCAGTCCACCTCGCACTTCAATGCAGGTCTGTTCGGTAGCTATATCGGCGAGAAATACCAGGTACAAGCAGTCTACAACAACTTTTTCCTGAAGATGAACGAGAACGGCGGTATTGCAGACGACCAATACATCACCCGTCCCGAAAACATGTCCGGAGGAAAGAAAGAGTACGAGTCCACCACTATTCCGGTCAAATTGGAACAGAGTTCCAACCGTAACAAGGATTTTTATATCTATCTGACACAGCGTTATCGTCTTGGTTTTACGCGGAGAGTACGGAACACACAAGAAGGCAAACCGACGGTATCCGCACCCAAAGCCTCATCCTCCCCGTCCTCTGAAGCCGAAATATCCGCTTCGAACAACGACATAGCATTGCCAAACGACAGCATAGCATCAAAATCGGTCAGCACACTTGCAGCTGCCAATGACAGCCTGCCGTCTGTTTCTACCGCAGACAACGACTCACTTTTCGAAGAAGAGTTCGTCCCCGTCACCAGCTTTATCCATACCTTGAAAGTAGAGCGGTCGCGACACCAATTCCGTTCGGGAAGCGAGCCCGAAGGATTCTTCCCGGAAGACTACAAGCTTTACAAGAATTACAGCAACGACTCCACCACGGCATTCAGTGTAAAGAACGTGTTCGGAATAGCCTTGCTGGAAGGTTTCAACAAATACGCCAAAGCCGGACTTACGGCTTATATCTCCCACAAGTTCAGCCGGTACGACCTGATGAATACGGACACACTTACCGACATGCGCCGCATCCGCTACACCGAGCAGGAAATCTTCCTGGGTGGCGAACTCGCCAAGCGCGAAGGCAAACTGCTGCACTACAACGTAAACGGTGAAGTGGGGTTGGTAGACAAAGCCATCGGGCAGTTCCGCGTCAACGCCAATCTGGACCTGAACTTCCGTCTATGGAAAGATACGGTGAACTTCTACGCCCGCGGTTATGTGAGCAACACGCTTCCTTCCTTCTACATGCGCCATTACCACTCCAACCACTACAACTGGGACAACGACAACATGGACAAGGAATTCCGTACGCGTGTGGAAGGCGAGCTGAACATTTCCCGTTGGGGAACCAATCTCCGTGCCGGCGTAGAGAATATCAAGAACTACACCTACTTCAACCAAAGCGCCCTGCCCGAACAGAACGGAGGCAACATACAAGTGCTGTCCGCCACACTGAAACAAGACTTCCGCCTCGGTGTCTTCCACCTGGACAATGAGGTGACCTGGCAGAAGACGAGCAATGAAACAGTACTTCCATTGCCCCAACTCTCGCTCTACCATAACTTCTACATACTGGCTAAACTCGCCAAGAAGGTGCTGACCGTTCAGTTGGGTGCCGATGTCCGTTACTTCACCAAGTACAACGCACCTGCCTATGCACCCGGCGTCCAGCAGTTCCATCTGCAACCTACGGACGATTTGGTGGAAATAGGCGGTTACCCCATCGTAAACGTATATGCCAACCTGCACTTGAAGCGGACGCGTATCTTTGCCATGATGTATCACGTCAACGCGGGTATGGGAAGCGCCAATTCCTTCCTGGTGCCGCACTACCCCATCAATCCGCGCTTGTTCAAAATTGGCGTCTCATGGAATTTCTATGACTAACAGATGACTGTATGACGAAAAGCAGACTGCTCAAATACGCACTTCTGGGAATTGCAGCGGCTCTCATTGCCCACTATCTCATCAAGAAAGAAGAGAAACCGAAAGGTCATCCGCGCGATTATGCCGAGATAGCTGCCGAAGGCATCATACATGCTTCGACGGAATACAACTCCATCAGTTTCTATGTGGATGATGACACCTTGTCCGGTTTCCACTACGAGCTGATAGAAGCTTTTGCACGCGACCACGGGCTGCAAGCGGCCATATCACCGGAAATGAGCTTCAACAAGCGGCTGGAAGGCCTGGCCGACGGGCAATATGACGTGATTGCCTACGGCATCCTCGCCACCAGTGAGCTGAAAGACTCCTTGCTGCTTACCACCCCTATTGTGCTGAACAAGCAAGTGCTGGTGCAACGCAAGCTTGAGAATATTTCCGACTCGTCATTATTCATCAAAAGCCAACTGGACCTGGCTGGAAAGACACTGCACGTAGTGAAAGGCTCCCCTTCCATACTACGCATCCGCAACCTGGGAAATGAGATAGGCGACACCATCTACGTTGAGGAAATAGAGAAGTACGGTTCCGAACAACTGATTGCCTTGGTAGCCCATGGAGACATCGACTATGCCGTATGCGACGAAAGCATTGCCCGTACTGCAGCCGACAGCATTCCTCAAATAGACATCAATACCGCCATCAGCTTCACGCAATTCTATTCCTGGGGGGTAAGCAAACAGTCCCCTATCCTGCTGGACAGCCTCAACACATGGCTGGATAGTTTCAAGAAGGGAAAGGAATACAAGAAAATCTACAAACGATACTACGGGAAACGAAACTAAGCTGCACTTTTCCATACACGCAGCATATCCCTACTTTTACAACTAGTTATTAATCAACAGCTTATTACTGCAAAATCCTGCATACATTTTGCAGTGCCACTGCAAAGCCGTTGCAGTGGCACTGCACACCGATATGCAGTACGACTGCAACAGTTATGCAGTGATACTGCAACACGTTTGCAGTCGCACTGCAAAATACATGCAGCAAGAATGCAAACAAGATGCAGTCATCAAATACCCATATCGATATTACGGCATACCCGAAGTAAAGAATTAGAGTCCTTCCACCTCCCTTAGCCACATCTCCGACGAAGCATCGCTCGGCATTCTCCAATCACCGCGCGGACTCAGAGAGATACTGCCCACCTTCGGACCATCCGGCAAACAGGAACGCTTGAACTGCTGGTTGAAGAAACGACGGCAGAAAGTCTGCAACCATTTTTTGATGGTTTCTTCATCATACATCCCCTTGAATGTGCGTGCTGCCAGGAAAAATATCTTGGAAGGACGGAAACCGCAGCGCAGGAAGTAATAAAGGAAGAAGTCGTGAAGCTCATACGGCCCCACCAAATCCTCGGTAATCTGCTGGATATTACCGTTCTCATCTGCCGGAATCAGTTCCGGGCTGATGGGAGTATCCACAATATCGAGCAAGGTAGCACGTGAAGCATCGTCCATATCATGCTCTGCCACCCATTTCACCAAGTGCTTCACCAGAGTCTTGGGGACGCTGGCATTCACACCGTACATCGACATGTGATCGCCGTTGTAAGTGGCCCATCCTAAAGCAAGTTCCGAAAGGTCGCCCGTACCGATAACCATTCCCCAGGTCTGGTTGGCAATATCCATCAAGATTTGGGTACGCTCCCGTGCCTGCGCATTCTCGTAAACCACGTCGTGCACATGGACATCATGGTCTATGTCTTTGAAATGCTGTATGCAGGCCTCCTTGATACTGACTTCGCGGACAGTCACACCGAGGGAGTTCATCAGGTCGATGGCATTCGTGTAAGTACGGTCGGTCGTTCCGAATCCCGGCATGGTGACACCGACAATACCCTGGCGGGACCATCCCAACTTATCGAAAGTCTTTACGCAAACCAGCAGCGCCAGCGTAGAATCCAGTCCGCCTGAAATGCCGATAACGGCACTCTTCGCTTTAGTATGCACCAGACGTTGCGCCAGTCCGGACACCTGGATGGAGAATACCTCCTCACAGCGTTCGTCCAACGCTATCCCCTGCGGAACAAATGGATGCGGTTCAAAAGTACGTGTCAGGTTCAAATCCCTGCTGTTGACATACTCCGTAGAGATTCGTACCGGAAGGGCCGAAACACAATTTGCATGGCAAGCCGCGAAGGTCGTATTCACCCGGCGCTCCGTACGCAAGTGTTCCACATCAATTTCACTGATGACCACCTGCCCTTCGAAAGAGAAGCGTTCGTTTGCCGCCAGCAGAGTCCCGTTCTCATAAATCAGTCCGTTGCCGGCAAACACCACATCCGTAGTGGATTCTCCGAAACCGCATGAGCTGAATACATAACCGGCAATGCACCGTGCCGACTGCTGGCTGATAAGCGAGCGCAGATAATTGTGCTTGCCGATACCTTCATTGTCGGCCGAAAGATTGAACAAGATTTCCGCACCTTGCAGTGCCAGCGTGGAACTGGGCGGTATGGGTGCCCACAAATCTTCGCATATCTCCACTCCGAAAGTGGTATCTGCCGTTTCGAACAGCAGGTCTCTCCCCATCGGAATAATCTGCCCGCAAAGGCGCACACTGTTTTCTGCCACATCACATGCGGAAGTAAACCAGCGCTTCTCATAAAACTCCTTATAATTGGGAAGATAAGTCTTCGGGACAACGCCCAGCACTCTCCCCTTCTGAATGACAACCGCCGCATTCAGCAACACACCGTTCAGTGCAACGGGCATGCCCAATATCGAAATGATATCCATCTGGCGCGTATTGTTCAGAATCTGTATCAGCCCCATTTCCGCCTCTTCGAGCAGAAGTTGCTGGGCAAAGAGGTCGCCACAAGTATATCCGGTAATGCACAACTCGGGGAAAGCAATGATTTGCACACCTTTCCCGTCGGCTATAATAATCTCTTTTTCAATCTCTGAGGCATTGAACTTACAGTCAGCCACCTTGACACGGGGCACAGCCGCCGCTACTTTTACATATCCGTAATTCATAAGGATGCTATATTATTTATTCGGTGCAAAGATACGGCAAAATTCTGATTAAGAGAGATAAGAGAAAAACGTTTTCTCTATATCGGCACGAGAAACCGACTGAAGCCGGGTGCATCCTGTCTTCGCTTTTATGGCAAAAATACGGCAACCTGCCTGCAAGAAGAGGAACATATATAAACATTTTCAATGACCGCAACTAAAAATATTCCGAAAATCTTTTGGAGAATTATAGGAACTTCCTATCTTTGCAAGTGAATTAAAAATGTAATAATTACAAGTTTGAAACTTTAGATTATATGGATGTAGTAAAACGATTGCAGAATCATAATATCAAGCCTTCAGTACAGCGCATAGCCATCATGAATTACTTGATAGAGCATCGTACGCATCCCACGGTGGATGAAATCTATACGGCACTGTCTCCCTCCATACCGACACTGTCTAAAACAACGGTATACAATACCTTGAAACTACTGAGCGAGCAAGGCGCCGCACAAACCCTGACTATCGACGAGCGTAACACATGTTATGATGCCGATACCAGCCCGCACGGCCATTTCTTGTGCAAGCGTTGCGGAAAGATTTATGACTTGATGTGCAATAACAACGTCAAGAAGGTGGTCGACATGGATATGGACGGGCACGATGTGCAGGAAATCCACTACTATTATAAAGGAATCTGTAAACATTGCATAGAAGAAGAACGTTTAAGAACAACAAAGAATAACTAATTCAACTAATTAAAATCTGAGAGAAAATGAAAAAATTTAGATGTACTGTATGCGGTTACGTATACGAAGGTGAGACAGCTCCAGAAAAATGCCCACAGTGCGGTGTTCCAGCAAGCAAATTCAAAGAATTGAAAGAAGACGAAGGCTTGACTTTCGTTACAGAGCACGTGATTGGCGTGGCTAAAGGCTGCGACGAAGAGATGATCAAGGACCTCAACGCTCATTTCAACGGCGAATGCACAGAAGTGGGAATGTATCTCGCAATGTCGCGTCAGGCAGACCGCGAGGGATATCCTGAAGTTGCAGAAGCGTTCAAGCGTTATGCTTGGGAAGAAGCTGAGCACGCAGCGAAGTTTGCCGAACTGCTTGGTGACATGGTTTGGGACACAAAGACCAACCTTGAGAAACGAATGGCTGCAGAATCGGGCGCCAATGCCGACAAGATGCGCATTGCAAAGCGTGCGAAAGAGTTGAACCTCGATGCTATCCACGACACTGTTCATGAAATGGCAAAGGATGAGGCTCGTCATGGACAAGGCTTCGAGGGCTTGTACAAACGCTTCTTCAAGAAGTAAAAACCACAGACTGTATTTCTGACAATATGGTGTGCCGACCGACATCGGCACACTTTTTTTATGTCTGGGCATACGGTTTGTTGCGAGGACTTGGATGGTTAGTACATTTTTTTGTACTTTTGCACCAATTATCAAGATGTTTGGAACAATGAAACAACGCATATACAAATTACTGCTCATTTATGTGGTGCTTGTGGCAATCTTTGCCTTGCAGCATCCAGTGTTTATCGCTTGCTACCACTCTTTGTTTCGCGGAGTCGGACTTGGTGGCGTTTGCGCCGCCACTTGGCATGGCTTGCGTATGGACATGGCTATGGCAGGCTACCTTGCCATTGTGCCGGGACTGCTTGCTGCGGCGTCGGTGTGGACGGCAGGCAGGGCAATGCGATACGCCGCTTGCATTTATTCGGCGGTGGCAGCTGCAGTTGTGTCGCTGTCGTTTGTGGTCGACTTGTGTCTTTATGGCTATTGGGGCTTCCGTCTCGACGCCACGCCGGTGTTTTATTTCTTCACGTCGCCCGCCG
>ENA-OPMN01000755-OPMN01000755.1-human-gut-metagenome-genome-assembly--contig:-NODE-755-length-11158-cov-2.567955_pt1 | contig 11158 bp, 10 predicted proteins | sample MGYA00241524_ERZ501745 | MGnify/ENA primary metagenome ERZ501745 (study PRJEB25962, sample SAMEA2042567) | human gut metagenome | biome: human gut; feature: human-associated habitat; material: faeces...
CTTTCTCTTCCTCGATTTCCTTTTGGGCAATCTCGTAGTCGGAAAGGCGGACAGAGTCTTGTACGGCACGGCGTGGCGTCTTGTCCACAAACTTGATGAACTGGTTGCTGACTGCTGTAGATACGTTATCCTTTATATAGGTAAAGGTGGTGTTGCGATTGGTAGTCATTGCAACGTCAATGTTAACGCCATCTTGGGCATTACCGGCAATAGTGGCATTCCCCGTACCGTAGACGGTGCCGTAGAAGGGATAGTCCGGTGATTCTTTGGTATTCATCACCAGCATGTCGTTGACATTGAAATTGAAACGGTACTCCAGGTTCTTGAAATGCTGATAATGCAGATAGCCGCTCATGCTGCCTTGATGCCCTTGCGTGTCGAAAATGCGGTTGTTGCGGAAGGTCAACCCGCCGGGCTCGATGTAGATGCTGTCTTTGACGGAGAAAGTGGTGTTGAGCACGTCTACCTTCATGGAAGCATCGCCGAATACACGCCCTTCCATGGTGAGAGCCTTGAATTTGCCATAGAAATGTACATGGCCGGTGGCACGTCCGTTGAATTCGGGCGTGATGCTGCTCATATAATGATGTATGAACTTCAAGTTGGTACCGCCCGCTTCAATTTGGAGATCCAATGAACTGGTGGGCTTCAAGGGATAGACATAGCCATACACATGGCTTTTGGCGATATCTTTCTCCCTGATATGGGCATCCAGATAGATGCCCTTCACGTCATGGTGCCATTCTCCGTGTATGTTGGCATCACCCAGCAAGCCTTCGTTCAATCCGAGGTTGCGGATAAACAAGTCGGTGCTCATGACGGGTTTTTCCAGTACTCCGCTGGCGAAAGCCGGACCGGTGGCTTCTCCTTTGAAATTGACTCCGAGGTCTGCAATGTCGAACACATAACCGATGTTGATTTCCTTCAAATCCAGACGTACTGTATCTTCGGGTTGTGGTGAAACGATACCATTGATACGCAAGTGCCGGTCTTTATGGCTGAAGTAGAAATCATTGACATACACTTTGCCGGAGTCGAGTACCACTTGGGAGGGATGTATATCCCATAGCGTATCGTTCAGTATCACGTTGGTGGGCTGGACATCAATGACGGTTTTTAAGGGGGGAAGTTTCCTCTTGTTTTCATTCGCTTCTTTCTGTTCACGGATGAAGTGGGCGACGGCGGCGAGTTTCCCGCTGTAGGTTACAGTGCTGCTGTTACCCCAGTTCAGCGTGGTCTGTATGCTGTTGTTCTGGGCTTGCGCTTCTAAAGCTATATTGACAGCGCCGCTTGATTTGCGGTTGCTGAAGCGTAGGCGTGTATGGAACTGGTCACCGGGATTCTCGCAAAGGAACATTCCGGATTCAATGAATTTGTTTTCATAGCGGAGACGGGGAAAATAGCCTTCTACACGGAGTCGCTGTGCCTTGTCATTGAAGTATCCTTTAATGGTGGAATGGGTATATACTTTTACCGGAATCTGAAAGACGGTGGAGAGCAGTTCCGTATTGTAAATGTGCATGTCGAAATGGAAATTGTTCTCCGTCTCTATGGGTTTCTTGTCTGGCAGAATCAAGGCGGGGATATAACGACGCATGATATTCAGTACACTGGCAGGCAGGGTACGATAAGAATAATCGCCTTCTATGCGACCTTGGAGAAAGTTGGATTGGATGGTCAGCCGTTTCTGGTCTTCGCTTTCTCTGATGGCGGATATCTTCAGATTGTCCAGGAAGTATTGTGTTTCCGGAGCTGCGAACAGTAAGCTGTCAACGTTGATTTCACCGTTCATCTCGTCAATGGAACCGCCGGTGAAGTCAGCCTTGACTTTGACTGATATTTCCGTATCTTCATAGTTGGGTGTCAGATGTAGGGCATGAGGACGAAATTTGTCGATGCTTGCCTGAAAGTTGAAAGTCGGTACCCGACTGGCGGTATTGATGGTGCCGTTCAAAATAACAGAACCATTGGTGTCATCCAAGGCGACTTTTCCCGTGAAGCCTCCCTGCTTGTATTCTCCATCCAGGGTGATATTTTCGTAATTGTAGTCGCTGTAATCAATGGAGGCAACCAGCCCTTTCAGCAGTACGGATGGGTATTGGTTTTCGTAATGGCTGCTGTTGACATCCAGATTGAAAGTTACTTTACCCAGTTTCTTGTTGCCCAGCATCTTGCCTAGCTCAAACTCTTTGGTTTTCACTGCACCGGAATAGGCAAAATAACCTTTATCTTTGTTAGAACTTAGTTTTACGTCAGTTTGGATGGTTCCGATGTCGGTGCGTACTTGTCCGTAAGTTACGAGGTCTGTGAAGTAGCCCGATACTTCTCCACGGAAGGAAACCGTTCCTAAGTGTTGCAGGACGGGAGGTACTCCATTATAGTTCTTGCTGAAATTCCGGACAAAGAAGGCAATTCCTTCCGGGTCTGCGTACAAATTGGACAAATTGCCGAATATATAAGCATTTTCCGGATGGGAAAGGTCTTGTAGTGATACGTCTCCCCTCAGATAAAAATGATTTCCGACAGAGACGGAAAGGTGCGGGCAATTCAGTTGATTGACAGTGCCGTCCGTCTGTACCTCTACTTGCAATTTTTCCTTGAAGGAACCAAAAGCCGGAACAAAAGCCGATAAATCCTGCAAGGCGATTTGAGAGGGCAGCAAATGGAATGAGAAACGGACATCTTGGGCAAGATTGTCAAACGCCCCCAGACTGTCATAATCCATGTGTATAGTATCCATTGCCAAAGAGGTGTTGGGGAGGTCGATGGCGAAATTTTCGATTTTCATCCGTTGGTCATTGCCGATAACCTTTAGGCTTAGTTTCTTCAATTCAAATCCGGAATGTTCTTCTTCGATGCTCAGACGCTTGATGGCGGCATTGATAGAATCATTTTGCAATGCTTTTAGGGAGATGTTTGCAATAATGTTACGCAAGCGGAGATGCTGTGGATTGAACTTTCCCGGAGTCTCTTTCTCGGACAGCACATCATACGAAACCTTTCCGCGGCGTATCAGTAAGGAATTGATACGGAGATCCAGGTTATTTTTCTTTTGAACCGTATCTTTGGATGCGAATGCGTCGAGTACAAACTGAAAATTAGGTTTATCCTTTGGAGTCTGCTTGCTCAGATTGATGTTAAAGCCGAACAATTGTATGTTACTGATGGATATTTTGCCGCTGAATAGGGGGAGAATATCGAATTTGGCGGAAAGACGGGGCACCTTCAGCATTTCCTTGCCGGACTGGTCGTCCAGGAGCAGGTCGTCGATGATGATGCGGTTCAGCAATCCTATGTTTATTCGCCCAATGGAAATCTTGCTGTCCAGTATGGAAGCCAGTTCATTGGCAACAAATACAGACATTTGTCGCTGAACGGATGGAATGTTCAGCAACAATATGGTACCGATATACAATCCCAATACAATACCGAGTACCCAGCGTACTGTTTTTTTTAGCTTTCTGATAGGCGGTTAATTTTTATAATCAGCCAACAAAAATATGAAATAATACGTTATGAATCGTACTTTTATCACTACTTTTGCAGCGTTTAAACGTAAATAAACATTATGAGTACAATAATCTTGGGAATAGAATCTTCTTGTGATGACACTTCTGCAGCTGTCATCAAAGATGGTTATCTGCTTTCGAATGTGGTGGCCAGCCAAGCTGTGCATGAAGCGTACGGTGGGGTAGTGCCTGAACTGGCTTCCCGCGCGCACCAACAAAATATAGTTCCGGTAGTGCATGAGGCATTGAAACGCGCCGGAGTAACTAAAGAGGAATTGAGTGCTGTGGCTTTTACACGTGGACCGGGATTGATGGGGTCGTTGTTGGTGGGGGTATCTTTCGCCAAAGGGTTCGCCCGTTCATTAGGTATTCCCATGATTGATGTTAATCATTTGACTGGCCATGTTTTAGCTCATTTCATTAAAGCAGAAGGTGAAGATAATGTGCAGCCGGAATTTCCTTTCCTCTGCTTGCTGGTTTCCGGTGGAAACTCACAGATTATCTTGGTGAAAGCCTATAACGATATGGAAATTTTGGGGCAGACCATTGATGATGCCGCCGGTGAAGCCATTGACAAATGCTCGAAGGTAATGGGATTGGGATATCCGGGTGGTCCGATTATTGACAAACTGGCTCGGCAAGGTAATCCTAAAGCCTTCTCGTTCAGCAAACCGCATATTCCAGGGTTGGATTATAGTTTCAGCGGACTTAAGACCTCGTTTCTTTACTCTCTGCGCGACTGGATGAAGGACGACCCCGATTTCATCGAACATCACAAGATGGATTTGGCGGCATCACTGGAAGCTACCGTTGTAGATATCTTGATGGATAAGTTGCGCAAAGCTGCCAAACAATATAAAATAAAGGAAGTGGCTGTTGCAGGAGGCGTTTCTGCCAATAATGGATTGCGTAATGCTTTCCGTGAGCATGCCGGGAAGTATGGTTGGAAAATATTTATTCCGAAGTTCAGCTACACAACGGATAACGCTGCCATGATTGCCATTACCGGATACTTCAAGTATATGGATAAGGATTTTTGTCCGATGGAAGCACCTGCTTATTCACGCGTAACTTTAGGATAATATATAATAAGGTATGAAGCTGGAAGAAAAGGTAGGAGAGCTGCTGAAAGCAAAGAAATTGTCCCTTTCCACCGCAGAAAGTTGTACGGGTGGAGGGATTGCCGCTCTGATAACTTCCGTTCCCGGCAGTTCGGAATACTTTAATGGTAGTATAGTGGCGTATTCCAATGAAATAAAGATGTCTTTGCTGCATGTATCTGCCGAAACTTTGGAAAAACATGGAGCAGTAAGCCGCGAAACTGTTACGGAAATGGTGAAAGGTGCGATGAAAACGCTGAAAACAGATTGTGCAGTGGCTACTTCCGGTATTGCAGGTCCTGGAGGTGGGACTCCGGAAAAACCGGTGGGTACGGTGTGGATAGCCGCTGCCTATAAAAATGAAATCGTTACCATGAAGCAGGAGGGAGACGAGGGAAGAAAGGGAAATGTGGAAAAAGCAATTCAAAATGCCCTTTTGTTGCTTTGTGAGAAGCTGAAATGAGGAAAAAATGCTATCATACAGTGAATTATTTTAAGAAAAACTTGTTTGGTAACGATAAAAGTGCTTACTTTGCGCTCTGTTTGAAATAGGCAAAAAAGAAAACTATAAAATTAAGATAGAAATGTCAAAGATTTGTCAAATTACCGGAAAGAAGGCCATGATTGGCAACAATGTTTCACACTCAAAGAGAAGAACAAAGAGAACCTTTGATTTGAACTTGTTTAACAAGAAGTTCTACTATGTAGAGCAGGATTGCTGGATCAGCCTTAGCATTTGCGCTAATGGTTTGCGCATTATTAATAAGAAAGGACTGGACGCTGCTTTGAAAGATGCGGTAGCTAAAGGTTATTGTGATTGGAAAAGCATTAAAGTTATTGGCTAAAGTAGAGGAGAATACTGATTATGGCAAAGAAAGCAAAAGGTAACAGAGTACAGGTGATTCTGGAATGCACAGAACACAAGGATAGCGGTATGCCGGGTACTTCTCGTTATATTACGACGAAGAACAGAAAGAATACCACAGAGAGATTGGAGTTGAAGAAATACAACCCGATTCTGAAGAGAGTGACAGTACATAAAGAAATTAAATAATAAATCTATAACTTATGGCAAAGAAAGCGGTAGCAACCTTGCACGAAGGAAGCAAAGAAGGACGTTCTTATACAAAGGTTATCAAAATGGTGAAGTCTCCTAAGACTGGTGCTTACATCTTTGATGAACAGATGGTCCGTAATGAAGATGTTCAGAACTTCTTTAAGAAATAAGATAAATACAGTGGCTGTAAAGCGCTGATGACTTATAAAAATCCCCTTGTCGGTATTTCCGGTAAGGGGATTTCTTTTTAAAAAGAGGACGAAGTTTTTAATATTCGTCAGTTTTGTTATATCTTTGCTGAAAATGCGAAGATAGGCTGCACCTCGGCATAAAAAATGAACGGGTTCATTTTATTCTGCATCCGGTTTGCACTATCTTTGCAGGGAATGCGAAAACAGGTTGCATAAAAATAATTAGTGTATGGGATTTTTTAGTTTTTTCTCCAAGGAAAAAAAGGAAACATTAGATAAAGGATTATCTAAGACCAAAGAAAGTGTGTTTGGCAAGATTGCGCGTGCCGTGGCAGGAAAGTCAAAAGTTGATGATGAAGTATTGGATAATCTGGAAGAGGTGTTGATAACTTCGGATGTGGGCGTGGAAACGACACTGAAAATTATTGAACGTATCGAAAAGCGTGCAGCAGCCGACAAATATATGAATGCCACTGAGCTGAATCATATTTTACGTGATGAAATCGCAGCGTTGCTTACAGAGAATAATTCGGAGGATGTGGATGACTTTGAAGCACCGATTGCGAAGAAACCATACGTCATTATGGTAGTGGGCGTCAATGGTGTAGGGAAGACTACTACGATTGGCAAACTGGCTTATCAGTTCAAGAAAGCCGGAAAGTCTGTTTATCTGGGTGCTGCCGATACTTTCCGTGCTGCTGCTGTGGAGCAGTTGGTGATATGGGGTGAACGGGTAGGTGTACCTGTTGTAAAGCAGAAAATGGGTGCTGACCCGGCTTCTGTCGCTTTTGACACACTGAGTTCCGCAACTGCCAATAATGCCGATGTGGTAATTATAGATACGGCAGGACGCCTTCATAATAAAGTCGGTTTGATGAATGAACTGACGAAAATCAAGAATGTGATGAAGAAGGTTGTTCCTGATGCTCCGAATGAGGTGTTGCTTGTGTTGGATGGCTCAACCGGGCAGAATGCATTCGAACAAGCCAAGCAGTTCACTCTGGCAACGGAGGTTACGGCAATGGCTGTTACAAAGTTGGACGGAACAGCCAAGGGTGGCGTAGTCATCGGCATTTCAGACCAGTTTAAAATTCCGGTTAAATATATTGGATTGGGTGAAGGAATGGAAGATTTGCAGGTGTTCCGTAAAAAGGAATTTGTTGATTCACTGTTCGGGGAGAATGCATGAAACGGAAGACTATAGATATCATCACTTTAGGATGTTCTAAAAACCTGGTGGATTCGGAACATTTGATGCGTCAGTTGGAGGAAGTGGGATTCCATGTGACACATGATGCGGAAAGACCGAAGGGACAGATTGCCGTAATCAATACTTGCGGTTTCATCGGTGACGCCAAGGAGGAATCCATTAATATGATTCTGGAATTTGCGCAGGCCAAGGAGGAAGGAAACTTGGAGAAGCTTTATGTAATGGGTTGCCTTTCGGAACGTTATCTGAAGGAATTGGCCGTTGAAATTCCCCAGGTGGATAAATTCTATGGTAAATTCAATTGGAGAGAGTTGTTGCAGGATTTGGGAAAGGCCTATCATGACGAGCTGCACATAGAGCGCACATTGACCACTCCCAAGCATTATGCCTATTTGAAGATATCCGAAGGGTGTGACCGTAAATGTTCTTATTGCGCTATTCCCATCATTACGGGACGGCATGTGTCGCGCCCGATGGAGGAAATACTTGACGAGGTGAAGTATCTGGTTGCACGGGGTGTAAAGGAATTCCAGGTTATAGCCCAGGAGTTGACCTATTACGGAGTAGATTTATATAAGAAGCAAATGTTGCCCGAGCTTGTTGAGCGGATTTCGGATATTCCCGGAGTGGAGTGGATACGCTTGCATTATGCCTATCCGGCACATTTTCCGACTGATTTATTCCGTGTGATGCGCGAGCGTGACAATGTATGCAAATATATGGATATTGCCCTGCAACATATCAGCGACAATATGCTGCAAAAGATGCGCCGCCATGTGACGAAGGATGAGACGTATAAGCTGATAGAACAATTCCGTGAGGAGGTTCCCGGTATCCATCTCCGTACTACACTGATGGTGGGGCATCCAGGAGAAACTGAAGCCGATTTTGAGGAGCTGAAAGAGTTTGTCCGTAAAGTGCGTTTCGATAGAATGGGGGCTTTTGCGTATTCGGAAGAAGAAGGGACGTATGCCGCTGCTGAATATGAGGATTCTATTCCCCAGGAAGTGAAACAAGCGCGCTTGGATGAGTTAATGTCTATTCAACAAGGCATTTCAGGGGAGTTGAGTGCGGAGAAAGTAGGCAGGCAGATGAAAGTAATCATTGACCGGCTGGAAGGCGAATATTATATTGGACGTACAGAATTTGATTCTCCCGAAGTGGATCCTGAGGTTTTGATTGAGCGTGGAGACAGAGCGTTGCATATAGGTAACTTTTACCACGTAGAGATAGTAAATTCCGATGATTTCGACCTTTTTGGACGAATAATTTAAAGATTTTTCCTTATCTTCTTGCATATGTGAAGAAGATTTGCTAATATAGCACCGTAGTTCAATTTAAAGGCTTACATTTTGAATAACAAAGAGTTTACTTCTGAATTGTCGCGGAGGTTAGGATACACATTGAAAGATACTTCTGAACTGGTTGCTTCATTGCTGGCAGATATGACACGGCAGTTGGAGGAGGGAAATATTATCTCTATACAAGGGTTCGGTACATTCGAAGTGAAAAAGAAGGCAGAGCGTATATCTGTGAATCCGACTACAAAGCAGCGTATGCTGGTACCTCCCAAATTGGTGTTGACTTATAAGCCGAGTACATTGTTAAAGGATAAGTTTAAGTAACCGGCTTTTAAAAAAATCTCCCGTATTATGAATGAGAAACTGAACATACAAGACCTGATTGACACGCTGGCTGAAAGGCATGGCATGAGCAAGAAGAATGCGGATAGTTTTGTGAAAGAATTCTTCCAGCTGATTGAGGAGTCTTTGGAGAAGGACAAGTATGTGAAGATACGAGGTTTGGGGACTTTCAAGCTGATAGATGTCGGGAGTCGTGAAAGCGTTAATGTGAATACGGGGGAAAGGTTTGAGATACAAGGGCATACAAAAGTGTCGTTTACACCGGAACCGGCTTTGAAAGATATTATCAATAGACCATTTTCGCATTTTGAAACTGTAGTTTTGAATGACGCTACGGTGCTTGAGGACACCCTGCAGGAAAATGACAGTGAAGATGATGAAGATACTGAAATCAAAACTCCGGAACAAGAGGTGGAGGAGAAGGTTGCCTTAGTGGAAGAAGCCACGATAGAAGAACCTTTGGTGGAAACTGTAGTCGAAGAGCCGTTAGTTGAGCCCGAACCGGAAGTTGAAGAGGAGAAACCGGAAAAAACTGAACCTGAAGCAATGCCTGAAAATATAGTTGCTGTTGAACCGGAACCGTCTGAGCCAGTGATAAAAGATACGGCAGATTCTTCGACTATGAAATATTTTATAGGCATCGTTGTATTTGTAGTGTTGTTGTGTGGTGGTGCCGTAGCTTTCATGTATTATCCGGACTTGCTTGACAAACTTACTGCAAAGCCTCTTGTAGAAGAGGTTGCAGACTCGGATGTGAAGGAATCTGTTACTGAAAAGGTGGATGTCCCTGCCGGTCAAGACAATATTGCCTTGACAGACAGCATTGTTTCAAAAGATGTTGTAGTTCCTGCCCGGACAGATACTGTGGCAGAAACTGTTGCTACAACAACTCCTGCGCTTACAACAACTCCAAAGGAAAATGTACAGGTACAGTCTCCCGCTCCTAAAAAAGAGCAGAAAAAGACAGTTGCACCGTTTGAACCGGATTCTGTGGGGTATACGATTGTGGGAACAGAAACCACTTATACCATCAAGGAAGGGGAAACGCTGACTAGGGTAGCGCTTCGTTTTTATGGGACAAAAGCTCTTTGGCCTTATATCGTGAAGCATAATCCCGGCGTAATCAAGAATCCGGATAATGTACCTTATGGTACCACTATCAAGATACCGAAATTAGCCAAGAAGCAGTAAAAAATTACTGCTTCTTTTTTGTTAAATACTAAACTCTATGAAAGTAGTTTAATCTAAAAGGTTTCGCATAGTTTTTTAATAAAAATTAGTTGGTATGGTTAATTTATTCCCGTACTTTTGGGAGCGAAAAAAATAATTGCCGGTTCAAAACCGGATAAATGAAGAAATTAAACATTAAAAAATAGATTGATTTATGGCTGAAACAATTGACATCCGCGAACTGAATGAGCGGATTGAAAGACAAAGTGCTTTCGTTACCAATCTTACCACAGGTATGGACCAGGTCATTGTAGGACAAAAGCATCTGGTAGAGTCGTTGTTAATTGGTTTGTTGTCCGATGGACATGTGTTGTTGGAAGGTGTGCCCGGTTTGGCAAAGACTTTAGCTATCAAGACGCTTGCTTCGTTGATTGATGCGCAATACAGCCGCATTCAGTTTACGCCTGACTTGTTGCCTGCCGACGTAATAGGTACAATGGTTTACAGCCAGAAGGATGAAACGTTCCAAGTAAAAAAAGGTCCGGTCTTCGCAAACTTTGTTTTGGCTGATGAAATCAACCGTGCTCCTGCCAAGACACAGGCTGCCTTGTTTGAGGTAATGGAAGAGCGCCAGATCAGTATTGATGGAACGACTCACCGGATGGGAGATCTTTATACGATTTTGGCTACCCAGAATCCGGTAGAGCAGGAGGGAACATACAAACTTCCCGAAGCACAGCTCGACCGTTTTCTGATGAAGATAACGATGGATTATCCTTCATTGGAAGAGGAAGTGAATATCTTGGAACGTCATCATACCAATGCCGCATTGGTGAAGTTGGACGACATCACTCCCGCTATTACCAAAGAAGAACTGCTGTCGCTTCGTGCTTTTATGAATCAGGTATTTGTAGACCGTACGCTGCTCCAATACATTGCATTGATTGTGCAGCAGACGCGTACCAGCAAAGCTGTATATTTGGGAGCTTCTCCACGTGCATCTGTAGCCATGCTGCAATCGTCGAAAGCGTATGCTCTTTTGCAGGGACGTGATTTTGTGACACCGGAAGATATCAAGTTTGTAGCTCCTTATGTACTTCAGCACCGTCTGATCCTGACTGCCGAAGCTGAAATGGAAGGCTATTCTCCAGTGAAAGTGACGCAACGCTTAATTGATAAAGTGGAAGGACCAAAATGAAAAGATTTATGATTTATGAATTCTGATTTATGATTTGGGCTGCGCGTTGGATGTCTGACTCTATTCATAACATAAATCGA
>ENA-OPMN01000758-OPMN01000758.1-human-gut-metagenome-genome-assembly--contig:-NODE-758-length-11135-cov-1.755596_pt1 | contig 11135 bp, 17 predicted proteins | sample MGYA00241524_ERZ501745 | MGnify/ENA primary metagenome ERZ501745 (study PRJEB25962, sample SAMEA2042567) | human gut metagenome | biome: human gut; feature: human-associated habitat; material: faeces...
ATCCATGTAGCCTACCGAGATGCCCCACAATGTTTCGCCAACCTGTACAATGTGCGTATGCCGCTCAATCCCAAAGCTAGCAACATACATAGCAGAACACTGCATAGCACAAAACACGGCTACGGCAAGTACCATGACTGCCAACAACATTTTTTTCATACCGCTTTCACCTCCTTCCGCTTGATGCTCTCCATTGTCTCACGGCGCATCTTTTCAAGTGATGCATGAAAATCAAACGCTGCATCATGCTTCAGCAACGGCTTCGGCGTGGTGATTTCACGGAAGTAATTATCCACTTTCTCCACATCCAGAATCCACTTGCGGCCAACACGGCCTGCAGCAATCTCATGCTGGACAATCAGACGGCGAATCAATTTATCAGATACGCCACGGCTTTTTGCATATTGGTTAATGCTCATTAATTGCAAAGTCATGCCTGCACCCCCTTTTCATTGTCGTAAATCTTCTTGAGGCTGATTCTGAAAATATGGGCAATCTCTGCGGCAAGCTCAATATCAAGAGTCGCCTTGCGGTTGCCGTTCTCTATCAAGTGATAGTATTGGCGGCTCATACCCAACATATCAGCCATACGCTGTTGCGTAAGTCCCTTTGATGTTCTAAGTTCCTTGAGCCACTTACGGGCCATGCTTTCACCTTCTTTCTAAGCTTCCTTGTGGGCTTCGGACCACCTTTGGCAGCTTTACAGGGAGGTTGCCCTCCCTGCCGTCAGCTTTCGGAAATGAGCAGTTTTGCTCTCAACTTTTTTGCTGTGCTTCTTGCATACACATAAGTTTCTTGAGGCATTAAGTATTGCTCAAACTCAACCATTACACGTGGATAGCCACCACCTTTAGGAAAGGCTAAGCACAATGTGTGCGGGCGATTCACTCTGTTTGTTTTGTAATAAATCTTCAGCAGTTGACGGATTCTGGGTTTCTTGTTGTTCATGCCTGCACCCCCTTAAAACTCCATGAAAGTCATTGTCGGCTTTGGGACAATGAACTTCATCTCGTTAACGTGATTGCCAAGTGTTTTGAGTTGCTTTATAAGCGCATGTGTGCGAGCTTCATCAAACGGAAAACTTTCGCCTTCTTCGTTCGTCTCACAAAGCAATACATTTCCGCATAAAGACTGGCCAAAAAGCATGCTTGCAAGTTCGTTGACTACTGGCTTGCTATGCTTCAGCAGGAATTCATCATCAAAAATCAGTGTTATATCGGGAATGAACACTATCTCACGGCGGAACATCATTGCATGAAACGGAACCTTTTTGATGTCGATTGTTTCGCAGCCAATCAGCTCATATGCTGACTTCAAAGAAACTTCTCCATCATACGGGATTTTCTCAATCACATTGCGCTTGCCGTTGTCATCAACAACAGTTTTTACTAAGACTAAATAATTCATATCTCGTCCCCCTTTTTAATTTTTAAGCTCTCGGCACAGGGTTTGAACTGTCTGCCTGCCAGCTTTACAAGGGCTCTCGCCCTTGTCATCAGCTTTTATTTAGCTTCTGTGATTTCTTTGAGCATCTTTTCAAGCTCTTGAACGTCTTCCCATTTTTGCTGTTCTTTACATGCAGCAAATGTATTGCCAGGAAGTCTATCTGCTATATATTTGTGCTCACCCCAATCAAGCACCGCCTGTCTGAAAGCTAATCTCAAGATTTTTTCTTGTGTCATTGTTGTGTTGGTCATCTTCATGCCCTCCCTTTAAATTTCAAGCTCACCTTCAGCAAACGCTTGGTAAATGTCTTGAGCCATCAAGTAAGCATCAGCAGCTTTTTGGTATCTCTCGTCAGCTTCTTCAGTAATTTCATCATACACATTGGCTTGTTTTATTCTGGAAGCATTCGGATTATTCTCAAGCCATGCATAGTAATCATTTTTGGCTTCTTCCAAAGCTAGCTCTTGCTTCCGCTTTTCTTGGTAAGCTTTGAGTTTTGCTTCTTTCAGCACACCTACGATGTAGGTTAACTGCTTGTAGTTTAATTTCATTTTTTTGTCCCCTTTCAATTTTCCATTTGTAAGCATTATGATTTCACTTTTTCGGACTATGTAACCAAACTGATTACATGATTATTATACCATTCTTCGTGAGTTTGTCAACTATATGATTACACTTTTTCTAGTTTTCTAAACTTTTTGATTCCCATCTTTTATTGTAAACAAAATGTTGCTACAATATATTCGAGGTGATTACAATGTTGAATCTTAAATATTTACGCGAGCAAAGAAACATGACAAAATCTGCTGTTGCAAAGGAGCTGGGATTTTCCCGCCAAGTATACGGCAACTATGAGAACGGAATTCGTACCCCTGATACTGAAACAATGAAACGTATAGCTAATTATTTTAATGTCAGTTTAGATTTTCTTCTCGGCAACTCTACCGAACCAACCATTGAAAATAAAAAAATCCCCAAGGACTTGAAAAAAATCCTTGAGGAAGAAGCTGTCACCTTGAACGGCCGTCTGCTCTCTGATGCTGACAAAGAAAAAATGTTCCGCATTGTCGAAGCTGCCTTTTATGAAGCTAAGGCTATGAATAAACGGAAATAAGGTGGCCGTCATGCCTAAATATAATATACCTCTTCGGGTGCGGAACCTTGTCAAAAAATACGGCACCGCCAACCCTGTTTTTATTGCAAGAATGCTGAATATTCACATAAGATACGTTGATACACCTGCCCAGGTGAACGGCTTTTGGCTGAAAATCCTGCGCCGTAAATTCATCTTCGTAAACGCAAACCTCGCTGAGTGGCAGTCTAACGCCGTTGTTGCGCATGAACTTGCACACATAATACTTCACCCACATTATCGCCTTTTCTCGCTTGAAGGCCGCTCCTATTACTCGAAAACTTCCCATGAGGACGAAGCAAACCGCTTTTCGTCTGAACTTTTACAGTACATGGATGTTGATAAATGCTTTACGATGGCTTTTCTCGAGCACGGCTGGCACTCAGAAAACACAAAAAGCCCCGCTTTATAGCGGAGCTCTTTGCTGTCCTAATCAAACGCAATATGAAAGGGGAGGTGATATGAAAAACCTTGTCTTCGGCTAACTATAATGTACCACGGCAGAAAACCTTTGGAAACAAAACGGGGCGAAAGGAGAATCATCAATGAAACGTAAATATGGTCACGGCACTGTTTGCTTTGAATCGGCCAGGAATAAATATAAAGTTGCTATTGTCGCCCCCGATGGCCACCGCATCACAAAACGCTTTGACACGGAAGCTGATGCTGATGCATGGCGCATTGCTACCCTGCACGAAATCAACATAGGCGAATACATCCCTGTGCAGGCAACCACCTTCGGCGAATGGCTCACTCAATACCTAGGACTGTTTGTACAGCCTAAGGTACGGGAAAAAACCTTTGTCAGCTACCTTGTAGTCGCTGCCCATATCTCGGCGGACTTTGCCGGAAAGAACCTGCAGAAAATAACTACCATTGATGCACAACGCTTTCTTACTTCCCTCGATGTATCTGCATCCATGCGTAAGCGTGTGGCAAAACTACTTGCCCGTGCATCTAAAAAAGCATATATCATCGGGAGCATCCGCAAGGACTTCATGCTGGGCGTGGAAATCCCCACCCCCGAGCAAAAGCCTATTGAAATTTTTACGCTTGACGAAATCCCCAAAATCTTTGCGGCCATCAACGAAAGTCCCATTCTGCGGCGGCATTATCCCCTCGTCGCTCTTGCCCTTGCATCAGGTGCACGCATGGGCGAAATGCTCGCTCTTACCCCCGACGATATATACACAGATGCGATAGTTATCAACAAAGCACTTGTGGAAATCCAGGGCAAAGTATCCCTGCAGCCGCCCAAAACACAGGCAGGCTACCGCCGTATTACTCTCCCTGCATATATCATATCTATGTTGCAACAGCTTGCATCCCTGCGGCAACATGATCAGTTCCTTTTTCTCAATACGCAAGGCAATCCCTGTTGCTCGTCCAATGTTGGCAGAGCATGGAGGTCAATCATCAAACACGCAGGAATTCCGTACCGCAAATTTCACTGCCTGCGTCACACGCATGCAACAATGATGCTGGCAGCACACGTACCTGTTTTGGAAGTCGCCAAACGGCTCGGCCATTCCAAAGCAAGCCACACGCTGAATCTTTATGGCCATGCTATCCCAGGCTACGATAAAAACCTGCCCAAATTGGTCGACGAAATCTTTCAAATCGGCAGTGAAAATTCAGCAGGTCACGTGGTCAATTTGCCATCTTTTCCCCAACTTTTCAGCAACAGTGTTCCCACAGTGTTCCCAAAACGCTAAAAATCACCTTGCATCAAAACATAAAAAAAACCCAGAACCTAGATTCTGGGCGGGTTTCCAATGGAGCTACTGACGGGATTTGAACCTGCGACCTACTGATTACGAATGTGTAATCGCATGTTTCATCACCTGTTCGCAAGACCTTATCCTGCCAATACTAGCGGAAATCTACCTATTATATAGGCTTGCCGAAACATCCCAAAATATACCCTAAAAAACAAGTATCTGTTCCCGCTTTGTTCCCGAGATTTTCTACCCTGCGGCCTCTAACCAGGCCGCTTTTCTTTTACCATGAGTACGTGGCCCACACTGCAGGCTGTTTTTCTGTCCAATCATAGTCCACACGCACTCCGATATATTTTCCCTTTTGGCTTATTCTCTTTTTCACTTCCAACGATACGCCTTCTGCTTTTTTATCACGGCCAACCTTTACACCAACAGTGCGCAACACCTTCGGGGCGGCGTAAATATTATACTGCTTCAGCTCTACGGGCGTGCCTGCTGGCTTGCTCATATCTCCAACTATAACCGCCTTATCCGCTTTTCTGAAAGAGCGTTCACTTTCTGCGACTTTATCCACATTCTCCATGCTTGTCGAAATTGTCTTATCATAGTGGACTTTTTCAACCTGCTTTGCTATGGACTTTTTTTGCCCCTCTGAAAGTTGTCCTCTATCCTCTACTTTTTGCCCCGTTTTAATTTTAATAATATCGCTATTCTGCTGTTTGCAGTGCCTGTGGATAACCGCCAAGAACCCTATAGCTACTATGATTACAAGGATTATTATTTTTTTGCTGTTTATATTATTCATGCTAAATTCTCCCAATAGTTTAACGCTTTTTCTATAGGCCTATAATTTCGCTTTAGAGGCACGTAGGCAGGCGGTAGGCACTACATACGTGCTCCATGAACAATTACACCTGAAACAGAAAAAGTCTCAGTGAGCAGGGTGTCCACTGAGACCGTTTTTGTGATTTTTTTTGACGCCAAAATCAAGCATTGTTACAAAAACAAGTTTGCGATTAGGCTTGCATTTACTCCGTCAAAAAATCGGTGATGCCTCTTGCAACAGCCGCTGCAAAATCTCTTTTTTGGTCAATGAGTTTTTCACAGTCTGCGTCATTGCTGATGAAGGCAAGCTCTACCAAAGCCGCAGGCATTGTAGTATTACGCAACACAATCAACCTCGGGCCAACCTTTACGCCTCTGTCGGATGTGCCTAAGGAGTGCACAATTTGAGATTGAATACACGCTGCCAATCTGTCCGACTTGCTCCAATGGCTGAACACAAAGCACTCTGTTCCGTTGGCCTGCTCCGACGCCGCAGCATTGCAATGCAGACTTACGAACACATCTGCAGGCCAGTTGTTGGCTGATGCACATACGTTAGGATAGTTTGGATTTTCTCCAGCCAAATTATCGGACTGCAAAAGCTCAACTTCACAACCTGCTTTACGCAAATAATCTGCTACCATGTCGCCCACTTCTTTAACAATGGCGGCTTCAGTAACTCCATACGAATAATTCACTGCACCACTGTCCACACCGGGGCAGTGGCCAGGATTGATAAAAATTTTAGCCATTTTCTTTATCTCCAATCTTCATTCCACGCATCTCGACATATTTGTTGCCAAGCTGCGCAATCATGTACCCAACACAACCCACGCTGAAAGCCTCGTAGTTGCCCCAGGTGCGTCCGATTACTGCAAGGTATACGCTAATACCTATGAACGCCAAAAACGTTCCTACGGCGCAGACACGGCCTATAGACAAGGCTGGATCATCCTTCTTGAACATATTAATCAGTTTTCTCATTGCTTTCACCTCTTCACTTATTTCTCGCAGGGCAGTTGACGCATCTTGCTTCCAAATTGTCCATGCGTCTTTCTAATTTATCAGTATTCACAAACAACGTATGCAGCTGCTCTTTGTTGCCTGCAAGCTCTTCGTTGTTCTCGGCTACCTCTTGACACAGCTTTTCCACAGCGCCTGCCAACTTGTCGACGCTGAGTTGCATCGACCGCATCTGCTCTTGTGCAGGTGCATTGCTTTTCACGAGCGGTACAATTATCCACGTCAAGAAAAACGCCATCAATCCGCTAATTATTCCTAGCTCTTGTAAAGTCATTAAATCACCACTCCAATTTAGGCAGCTCTGCCAGCAGCTCACTGATGGTCGGAATATCTCTGCTTCCGCTTACAACCTGGGCTACTACATCATAACAATGACGCCATACCTTATCGCGCCACTCCTTTGCTGCTTTGCCCTCAGCGGCAAATTTCGCGTCTGTGCTATCAGCGTAGGTACACGCACTAACAATGTTGTCATAGCCGCGCTCTTGTACCTTGCCGTCCATCCATTTTTGGACAGATGCTGTAAACTGCTTTGTAAGCTGTTCCGTCTGCTCTTGTTCGCCTTGTTGCCAATACCACGAAAAATTATCCTCGATGCTTTTTGCTAAGCCGTCGTAGTTTTTGCGGCGCAAGCTCAAAACATTTGCCGTGATATGCTTGTTGCCGTCAGCATCATAGCTTTCTTCAGCGGCAGCATACAATTCGATTTCTACATCGTTGTTCGCCAGCGGGATAAGCTTATAGCTTTTTTCTGGCACCTCAGTAACGCCTATTCGCATATCTTATCAGCTCCTTCCTGTTGATTCCTTTAAGATATTTTTCTTTAAAATTTTTGGATGCGTACCATTTGGTATTACCTATGCGAGATAAAAGGGAACGCGCCCTAAACGGTGTTTTATGCTTCCTCCATTTACGCGCCGTCCTCATAAAATGCAGCGCATTCCTTTTGCGCAGCAAGGTGTGCGTATGGTAAAAACGATAGCCTAAAATGTCAATTCCGCGCTTGTCCACGGGAAATATCTGATAGTTCTTCTTCAGCCACAATCCCTGCTCTGCTAAACATAGGCTAATTTTCAGCAGCAGATTTCTTAACTTGCGCTTGTTTGAACCGAGCAAGATAAAATCATCAACATAGCGCAAATAATGCGCGCTGTTTTCGTGGCACAGCTTATCAAACTCCAGTAAAACAAGGTTCTCAAACCATGAGCTTGTATAATTTCCTAGCGGTAGGCTGGTATGGCTGTAAGCTATTTTCTTTATCAAGTCAATATATTTTTTGTCTTTGATAAATTTTTCAAATGCTCTCCCAACAACATCCGGTTTGATATTGTCGTAGCAATGCCGTATGTCACACTTTAGGCAATATTTTGTGTGCCGTGCGTCTGTATCCAACCACCTGCGTATCGCCTTGTAGCCGTATGTTATGCCTTTACCCTTAATGCTGGCTATAGCATATGTATCAAGTCTAGCTTTTAGTCTAGGCTCTATCAATTTGATAGCTACATGGTGGACGCATTGGTCGGGGAAAAATTTAGGCTTATGCAGCACACGATGTTTGTTGCTGCCGCGGTCAATGATATGGCATTCTTTATACGGGCTAGGCTCATATGTGCCGTCCAAGATTAACCGGCGCAGTTTCTTTGCGTAACCGTCCAGATTCTTCAGCACGCGTCGAACGCTATATCTTTTCGTTTTCTTCTTTGCGGCACTCTTAATAGCCGCCTTACATAATTCTTCCGTAACATTTTCTTCTGTAATAATATATCCTAATCTTTTGGCCATTCCGTATTTTTAAGCGACAGTTTTCGAGAGTTAACCTACTAGCTGCTTCCTCCTTAATATTTTTACCAAGTGGTAAGGTTGCACGCGCCCATTAAATTTATGATTTTAAAATAATCCGAACGCCCCATAGTTAAACCTAGCATTCCCAAGCCTGTTGTTGAGATTAACATAGAAGGGGCCAGCATTGATGCCGTTGTTGAGCGTGCCACCAAACTGCACAGCGGGCGCGTGCCACCTATAGTTATTTTTTATAATTTACTTTCCGGGGGAGGTATCCCCCGCTACCCCCTCATTGAGGACGGAATACGCCGAACGCCCCAAAGCCAAACCAAGCACCCCCAAGCCCGTCGCCGAGACTAACATAGAAGGGGCCAGCATCGAAGCCGCCGCCGAGCGCGCCACCAAACCGCACAATGCTCAGCTTTGTATCACTGTTGATGTAGAAATAATCTCCTACGGGTTTAGAAGAATTGCCACCTACAGTTTTAGGGATACTGATTAATGGATAGCTGTTACTGTAAGACAGCTCGTTGACATAGCCGGAAGTAGCCGAAAAATCTACGTCGAATTTAATCCAACCTTTATTCAGTGCATCTTCCACGCTTGACGGCCATGCAGGGGCGGTCAGTGGCGTAGGGTTAACATACAATCCTGTTCCTTGCCTGAAAGCGCCGCCTAAGAGCTTCCAATCGTTGGCGTAGAAGTTTTCGATTCCCAGCGTCAGCACCGCCTTTCTACCATTCGTACCGCCGCTGATTTCTCCGTCCAAACCGAGAACCGTGTCGCAGCCGCCAGAATAGCTTACTGCGCGATAAAAACCGTTAGCGCCTGCTATTGTTTTAAAAGCCGGGCCGTCGACATTGATTGCCTTATTGCTCTCGTCATAGTCGGTAATGGACAAAATCTTGCGCGTGTAAATACCTGCGCTCATGCTCGTGCTGATAAAATAAATCGCGTCGCCAGTAGCAAAATCTTTGGCAGTGTCATTGGCTACGATGATAGATGACGCACTATCTTGTGATACTGTACAACATTTTTCTTTTGCAAGATAACCACTCATTACACCATTGCCTACAACTGATTGCCAATTTCGGTCAGCGTACTTAATGCAGCCTAAATGCTGCAACCAGGTCACATCAGCAAAGTTCATCGCGTGGATACCTGCGCCACGTGCAACAGATTTTGTTTCAAAATCCTGCCAGCTAATAGATACTCTTTTAGGCTTTCCGGCGCGGGAGCAGATACCACCTTTGCCGTCGTCACACCAGCCATACTTAGTAATGCCGACAACATTATATTCGGTATTTTCGACAAAATGCAGCGGTGAGGGTACATAGCCAGATAACTTTTTGTCTGAGATATAGCGGTATTCGTTGCCTTCACCGTCAATATATCTGCGTCCGTAGCCTTTTGGGAACATGACAAACACGTCAGCGTCGTATTCGTCGTCATCTTTGTACTTCTCAAATTCATATGAGCCTTCAGTGGCTACAATCTTTCCACCTTTAACTAAGGCTTCATAAGTATTAAAACAATTGAACTTTGTTGGAAAGTCATCTCTGCCTGCTATAAGGTCAGTAGACTTTTCCCACACCATGCTTTCTGCCATATCAAGCCTTGTGCCTGCTGATTCTGTTGGCGTGAATTTAACACCAGCAGTATAACGCCCGGAATGCTCCACGACATTCGCCGCATATTCGGCAGCTCTATTTGCTTCCATCTCAGCGGCCGCTCGTGCTGTCTCTGACTGTTCCGCGCTGTTAGATGCTTCCCCCGCTTTCTGCGTTGCGAGGGTGGCAGACTCAGCAGCCTGCGCGGCAGATGAGGCGGCTTGTCCTGCTAAATCACTAGTTTGCTGTTCGCTGTTGGCAGCATTGCTTTCGCTATTCGCAGCTGCTTTTTGTGCGTTTTGTGCCTCGGTAATAAGCTTACCCATGGCCTGTAATGCGCTGTCAGTGATTGTCTGCGTGTCAGTCTTGATTTGCCCTGCCTGCTCCATGTAAGTTTGAGCATTGCCCGCAGCCTTGACCGCCTGACCTGTCAACTCAGTAACAGATTTTTTGTCACTTGCTACCTGCATAGCGTCACGATTAACCTGCTCCGCCAGCTCTGTGACCTGCTGTGCCAGCTTGCCTACCTGCGTTGCATCGCCCTCAATCTGCTTTACATACTCGCCTGCCAGCCCAACATCACGGCTGACCTGCTCTGCTGACAGCTTAGCCTGTTTTGCTGACTCTCCAGCAGCATCGGCTGAATACTTAGCCTGCTCCGCTGCCTGCTTACTGCCTGCCAGCACCTCAGCAAGGTAATCACTGGTCGGATACTCCAGCTCGCCACCTTCAGCGCCGCTAAATTTGTTGTCATTGATATACACGGTGACAACGTTTGTGGTCATAACCACGTTGCCGTCAGCGGTAGAGCCTAACAACTTAAGCTTAAATTCACCAGACGTGCTAATGACTGCCATGTCTGCGATAAGGCATTCTCCGTTGGTGATGGCATAAGGATATTCTTTGTTGTCCCTATAGCATACAGCAAAAACTTCTAAGTCCTGCCAATGCCGGTCAAGTTTTACCTTGATGCTGATGCAGTTCTTTGTGCCCGCTACAAGGTACGTGTACTGCTTTTTCAGCATCAAACCTTCAGTCTCCAGCTCAATAAAAATCACAATACCACCTCACTCCCATTTTATAACTTCTAGCTCTTCCATCGTCTTACACTCCTGCACTTGCTGTTTAAGGGTGCGATACTTAACATGCAGTGCATTGCTCCGCACTGCCACGGCCGCAATCACTGCACGCAGGTCTGCGGCCGTTACTGTAACATCATTATCATCTGCGGTAGTCCATGCAATGTCGGCATCTGCGCCCTGCTGGTCAAGCGCAATAATGGCAGCATTTATGCGCTCTCGCGCTTTGCTGTCATAATCATAGCTATGTCCGTTGTACTCAATAGGCGCAACCTCTTGACTGTCACGTCTTGCCTTAAAATCAGCAGTCTTGCGCTGCTTTGCATACTCCAACGGCTCTACATCGGTATACTGCTCCCACAGGCTACACCATGGATAATATACACGCTCGTTGGCTTTTATCGGGCAAGGTGCATTGACAATGTTTATTATTTTGTTGTTTTGGTCGACTATACAAATCATTTATAACGCCCCCAGTTGTTTGATAGTGATCGTACCAGCCTCGCCGTCAACAGCA
>ENA-OPMN01000760-OPMN01000760.1-human-gut-metagenome-genome-assembly--contig:-NODE-760-length-11089-cov-2.962298_pt1 | contig 11089 bp, 10 predicted proteins | sample MGYA00241524_ERZ501745 | MGnify/ENA primary metagenome ERZ501745 (study PRJEB25962, sample SAMEA2042567) | human gut metagenome | biome: human gut; feature: human-associated habitat; material: faeces...
ATGTAGATGATGACGACTTAGATTTAGACGACGATGACACAGACGATGTAGATGATGACGACTTAGATTTAGACGACGATGACACAGACGATGTAGATGATGACGACTTAGATTTAGACGACGATGACACAGACGATGTAGATGATGACGACTTAGATTTAGACGACGATGACACAGACGATGTAGATGATGACGACTTAGATTTAGACGACGATGACACAGACGATGTAGATGATGACGACTTAGATTTAGACGACGATGACACAGACGATGTAGATGACGACGACTTAGATTTAGATGACGACGACTCAGATTTAGACGATGATGACACAGACGATATAGATGATAACGACTTAGATTTAGACGACGATGACATAGACGATATAGATGATGACGAATTAAATTTAGACGACGATGATACAGACGATGTAGATGACGATGACTCAGATTTAGACGACGATGACACAGGCGATATAGATGATGACAACTTAGATTTAGACGACGATGATACAGACGATGCAGATGACGATGTTTTAAATTTAAGTGATGATGACACAGATGATGATTTAGATGATAAAAAAGATGCAAATGATAATTTGACAGTAAATAATTATACAGAAGATGATGATATTTTTGATTTAGATGATAATGATTTTAGTGATAACAAAAATGTAGAGTCTGGAGTTTCTAAAAATGAAAAAGATGACGATGAATTTATATTTGATCTAGATGATGACGAAGAAGATACTGATAATTCAACAGACGTTGTAAATATCAATGATACAAAAGATGACGATGATGAGGCTGATATATTAAATCTAGATGATGATGATTTAAAAGTAGATGATAATCAAATTGAAATTAATAATGAACCGGGGCAATTTAGCGGAATTAGAAATAAGAATTATAATCCTAATTATGATATTTCAAGAAAAATAAATGAAATAAATGGAAATATAGATAATGAAGATACAGAAGCTATAAAAAAGATAATTATACCGGATGATAAAAAAATTGCAGCATTTGTTGGGACTCATGGAAATGGAACATCATTTGTTATCAATAATCTTGCACTATTATTATCAGAGCAAGGTATAAAAACAGCTATCATAGATTTAACTAAAAATAAAAATTCTTACTATATTTTTACACAAAATGAGGAGCGTTTAAGAGGTATTGCTTATTCATGTTTCGAAAAATTAAAGAGCGGAATTTCTGATGGTATAGCAGTAAACAAAAATTTAACAGTGTACACATCATTACCAAATGCAGATAGTGAAATTGAGAATAAGGAAACAGCTATAAATACTTTATTAAGTGAATTTTCTCTAATATTATTTGATTGTGATATAGAAACAAATCAAGAATATTTCGAAATTGCACAGGATATATATCTAGTTCAAAGTTTAGATGTTCTAACAATACAACCATTAACTGCATTTTTGAAAAAGTTGAAAATGAATAAGTTATTAAATGAAGAAAAATTAAAAATTATAATAAATAAGGATTTAAGAGTTAATAAATTAAATGAGAGAATATTAATATCTGCAATGTCAGTATATAATTCACCTGATACAACATATCAACTAGATTTATTTAATAGAGATAAGATAGGATATTTGACAATTCCATTTGAAGAAAAAAATTATTCTAAGTATTTAGATGAATTAGCAGAATGTAAATTAACAATAAGGGGATACTCAAAGAATTTGATAAATAGTTTTAATAAATTAGCTAAATTTGTGTATCCGATAAATGGGAAAAAACGAAAATAAATTATAGTATGAAAGTAAAAAAATGGTAGGTGATATTTTTGAATGTAATAATGACAATATTAATAATTATTATAGTATTGCTAATGTGTGTAATTTTTGTGTTATTTGCAAAAACATATAGCATGAATGAAAATTTACAGAAATTAAAAAATACAAATCAAAAAGTAAATTCATTAAGTATTTTGCAAGAATTCATGAAGGTTATTGGTGATAATTTAACATCATCAGTTGAAAAAGCAAATAAGATAAATGAAATTCTTATAGAAAAATATGAAATCAAATATTCAACAATTGTAATATTTGATGGTATTGAGTATAAAATTGAAGCCTCTAATGTTAGTGAAAAGCATTGGCATACATTTGAAAATTTAGGTGAGCAAGATATATTTAAGGAGAGCATTGACAATGCTACTCCTAGATATATTACAGTAAATAAGGGAGAAAAATTGCCATATTTAGAGATGGAATTCGAAAGAGCAAAATCAGCAATATTCTTTCCAATGTATATAGATAATATATATATGGGATATTGGTTAATAGAGGGTAGTAATTCACATGAATTTGATAAGATTGATACAACTATATTAGATGTAATAAAAAATAATTTATTATCAGCAATTAGATGTATAAAAAACCAAAGAGTATTGGAAAATATGTCTAGAATAGATAAAGTAACTGGATTAGAAACATATGAATATTTATATGGCTCTGCAAGAAAAACATTTGACAAATATCCAATATCTATAGTATCATTAATAAAAATTATAAATATTAAACAAATTGAAGATAAAATTAGCAAAAAGACAGCTGATTTAGTAGTGAGAAGTGTAGCAGAATTTTTTAAGACAAGCTTATCACCAGAATATTTTTGCGTAAAATATTCCGAGACTGAGTTGGCAATAATTTTTTCTGGAAGTGATTTAGATGGTGTAGAAAAGTTTATGGAAGATGTTAAAGTCGCTGTAGAAAAATTAAGAATAAGAACTGTTGCTAGTTTAAATGAAAAAATGAATGGACTAGTTGTTGCTCCCAAATTGAATATTGTAATGACAACATATTATAAAGAAACAGAACTAGAGGAAGTATTAAAAACATTAGCAGACTATTTAGATTCTGCAAGTTCAAGTGAAAGTGATATAAGTTGTCTATAAAGGAGGTTATATAATGACTGATGAAACTGTAAGTTTTTACGTTGAAAAAGAAAAAAATCAAAAGACAAAAGAAATTTTGAAAAATGTTTATGATGCTCTTAAAGAAAAAGGATATAATCCTATAAATCAAATTGTAGGATATATATTATCTGGAGATCCAACATATATTACAAGTCATAATAATGCAAGAAATCTAATAAGAGAAGTTGAGAGAGATGAACTTTTAGAAAAAATGGTAAAATACTATATAGGTTTGGATGAATAATGCGAATATTAGGAATTGATTATGGTGATGCAAGAGTTGGAATTTCTATAACAGATCCATTAGGAATAACTGCACAAGGATTAGAAACTATACATCATGATGGAAATGATAAAATTGTTTTAAAAAGATTAGAGGAAATTATTAATGAATATAGTGTAACAACAATTGTAATTGGAATGCCAATAAATATGAATGGAACAAAAACAGAAAGAGCAGAAGTAACTGAAAAATTTATACATAAAATGAAGTGTAAATTTGGAAAGATACCAATTGAAAGAATTGATGAAAGGTTAACAACAGTAGAAGCACATAAAACCATGAATTTTTTAAACATAAATAAATATAAAAAAAGAAACATAGTTGATACAATATCAGCTGTTTACATACTAGAAACATACCTAAAGAAAAATGAAAATAATTAGAAAGGAGTTATATTATGAGTAAAGATTTTTTTGGAGAGGAAGAAGAAGATAAAATATTAAATGACGAAGAGGAATTATTTACTTTAACTGATGAAGATGGAAATGAAATAAAATTTGAATTTTTAGATTTTGTAGAACTTGAAAATGAAAATTATGTTATATTGTACCCAATAGAAAATAATAATGATGAAGTTGTTATTTTAAGAGTACAAGAAACAGAAGGAGAGCAAGATGAATATTTAAGTGTTGATGAAAAAACTCTACAAACTGTGTATGCTATTTTCAAGGAAAAATTTAAAGATGTTTATAATTTTCAAGATTAATTAGTAAATGCACAAAAATATTATTCAAAATGTTTAATATTTTTGTGTGTTTTTTATTAAATATGAAGTTTTATATATGATCAAAATAATTATTGTTCTAAAATTTTAATTTATATAATAATTTATGGTATAGAATAAGATTTTAGGAGGATATTTATGGAGAGAATTAAATCAATTTGTGTAAGTTTAATTGTATCTTTTATACTGACTATTATAAGTATATTGTTTTTTTCAATGTTATTAGTGAAAACAAATATAAGTGAAAATATGATAAATGGAGTTATAATTGTAATATCATCAATAAGTATATTGATTGGGGCCTCTGTTTCAGCAATTAAATTTAAAAAAAATGGATGGATAAATGGGGCGATAATATCAAGTATATATATACTGATATTATATATTTTATCTAGTTTGATTAATAATAGTTTTGAGATAAATAAAAGTTCTATATTTATGATTATATTTGGATTAATGTTGGGAATAATAGGTGGAATAATTGGTGTAAATGTGAAAAAATAAAAAGCAAGAAAAATATTAAAATTTTATTAAAATATGGTTGATATTTTTAATATTTTAATATAAAATTTAAAAATGTGAAGGATAATAATAAATTTCTTGCCTATTTATGTAAGGAATTTATTAAAATTACTAAGTTAATAATTAATGATACAAATTATTATAAAATAAGAAGGATAAAAAGGAGGAAACAAAGTGAAAAAAAATTACACATTAAAAATAACATTAGCTATGTTATTTGTAGTATTAGTATCCTTAGTATCATTTGTAGGTGTATACAAAGGAAAAAATTTAGTAAAGGACTATTCATTGGGAAAAGATTTTAGTAATCGTAAGGTTGCTATATTTTCAGTAAAAGAGGAAACTACAACTCAAAATAATACTGAAAGTAGTGCAACTTCAAATGAAAATACAACAGACGAAAATGCAACAAGTGAAAATACAGCAAGCAAAAACACAGCAAGTGAAAATACAGCAAGTGAAAATACAGCAAGTGAAAATACTGCAGATGAAAACAGTAATACTGAAAATCAAGAAAATGAAAAGAAAAAAAATTATGAAAAAGCTAAAAACATAATAGAAAAAAGATTAGCTTCATTAAGTTCAAATGAATATGATATAAGATTAGATGAAGATGACGGGACTTTAGTTATTGAAGTACCAACATCAATGGAAACAAGTTATATAACGGAGCTTGTATCAAAGGGAAAAGTTCAAATAAAAAATAAAAATTCAACTGAAGTTATTGTAGATTCCAATGGTTTTTATGGAGCATCTGCAAAATTAAATACTACAAGTTCAAGTTATTCTAATCCTGTAGTTGAATTAAATATAAAATTTACAAAAGATGCTAAAAATGCAATAAAAAATGCAAATACAAAGTATACTGATAGTGAAGGAAATGAACAAGATGCTACTTTTGAATTAGTATTGGATGATGAAACATTATACTCTGATACAGCGTCAAATTTTGTTGAAACTGCTAAAAATGGATATTTGGATTTAGCTTTAGGACAAAGCGAGAAAACATCAGAAATAGAAGCTAATTACGAAAGTGCTCAAGTTTTAGTTTCTGTGATAAATAATGGAGAAATCCCAGTAGGATATGAAGCAAAATCAGTAAATATTGTATCTTCAAATATTAATGTAAAATCTATAATAATTATAGCTATTATTATATCTGCAATAGCATTTATATATGCAATAATGAAATTTAAATCAAAAGCAGTTTTACCAATGTTATCTTTAGTTGGTTTAGTTGCCTCAATTTTATTAGTAGTAAGATATACAAATGTAAAAATAACATTATTTACTGTCTTAGGAGTTGCTGTAATAACAATTGCAAATTATGCATTAATCTTTAAAACATTAAAAGGTGAAAAAACTTTTAAAGAAAATAGTATTGAAATGCTAAATATATTAATTCCATGCATTATAATTGCAATAGTTTTCTGTTGTGCACCATATATACAATTAGCTACATTAGGAATGACAATTTTCTGGAGTATAATAGTAATGTATGTGTATAATATAATTATTACAAGAACTTTAATAGATAAATAATGGTAAAAGAGGTGTAAAAAATGAAGAAAAAGTTACTTATAATAACAATAATTATTGCAATTATTGGAGCATTAGTTGTTATTTTTAAAGGTTTTAATGTAAGCTCTAATTACAGAGCACATAAATCAATAAATATACCAATAAATGCAGATTTTAATATAGAAGATGTTCAGACAATTGCTGACGAGATATTTGGAAAGAAGAATGCATATCTAGAAAGAGCTGGAGTTTATAATGACAGTGTTGTAATTAATGTAAAAGATGTGTCTGATGAGCAATTAACAAATTTAAAAAATAAAATAAACGAAAAATATCAACCAAAGCAAAAAATAACAATCTCTATAGGAAAAGAAGATTATAATGTTGATGATATTAAAGCAATTGCAAATGAGGTTTTTGCAAAAGAGGATTCTGTAGTAGAAAAATCTACTGATGATGCTAAATATGTAACAATAGAAGCAAACATTATAACAAATGACGAACTTGAAAAATTAAATAGTAAAATAAATGAGAAATATGAATTAAAAAATGAAACATCATCAATTGGTGTAACACAAGTAATAACTGTTAATGAAATTCCTAGAGTTAGATTAATAGATATGGCGAAACAATATGGTAAATATACAGCAATATCTGCAGTAATTATTTTAGTATATTTTGCAATAAGATTTAAAAAATTAGGAGCTATGAAAACTATATTGGGAAGTATTATTTCAATAATATTATCAGAAATTTTCTATATGGCAATAATAGCAATTACAAGATATCCAATAGATAAAATGGTTATAATTGGATCAATTGCAATATACATTTTTGGTGTAACATATTTAAATAAAAGCTTTTTATTACAATCAGAAAAGCTAACTAATAAAAAATAAAATATCAAAAAATAAAAATAGCGAATATAATATATTATATTTGCTATTTTTTTGTAAATATATATAATTTATACTAAAAATCATATTAAAGAAGGTGAGGGCAATAAGAAGATATTATTGTTGCTGTACAAGAAGTTTTGAAAAAATTGTAGATTATGTTGGTATGAGTAAACTTATAAATGAATATTCTGCTGCTGTTATTGATGTAAGAAGTGAACAAGAATTTAAAGAAGGTCATATAAATGGAGCTATAAATATTCCATTATATAGAATTAAAAATGATTGTACAAATGTTATTACAGATAGAAATAAATATATAGTTGTGTATTGTACGAGTGGCATTAGAAGTCAGAAAGCACAAATCATATTAAATTCATTGGGATATAATAATGTATATAACTTAAAATGTGGCTATATCCAATAAAAAATCACAAGTAATAATTAATTATTACTTGTGATTTTTTATTGGATCGGCTTTTGAAAAATATTGTGAACATATGGCACAATTATTACATAAAATAGCTCTATCATTAAAAATAGATTTTAAAAAAGTTATAAAATTATCACTTTGATTATTTTTTAAATGTATATATAATTTTTGTGGTAATAATGATAATAAAGAATTTAATATAAAATCATTTGATGAAAAAGATATATCGGATAGATATATTTTTGAACTGCTCGTATCTGTAATTATATTTTTTGAATCATCCAAAAGTAATTTTATATGTTCACTATAAATTAAATGCAACGTTGGTGTTTGTGATGGCTGAATATGTATATATTCATATAATAAATCAACATATTCAATATATTCTTTTTTTATAACATAATCGTTTATTGTTTTTTCTAAAATAAGATTTATAAAATTTTTATAATTATATAACCTAAAGTTAATAAATCCATCTAAAATACATTGAGAATTCTGAGTAAAAAATTCTAGTGTACAATTTTTTATAATGTTTTTTTTCTGTTGTATATTTATAGGCTGGGTTAAATTGTTAAAAGCAGAGCTTTTTATAGATTCTTTTTCATCAGCAGAAAAGTAAAAATAGTCAAAATTTAATTGTTGCTGAATGAATTTTTTCTCAAAATGATTTATTGTGAATGATGAAATTAAATCAGAAAAAATATTATAAAATTCATTTACATCATTACCTAAATAATGAATAATAAGATTATTATATATTTTGAATTTTCTTTGAGAATAATATATTCGTTCAAATGATACTTTATCTAAAAGTTGCTCTAGGGAATTTAATAAATTGATGTTTGAACTTTTTAAACATATAGAAATCATAAAAAACTCCTTTCTTAAACAAATATAGTATTCTCAGAAAATATACTGATATACATATTTTATTCAAAAAAGAAGTTTTTGGTAACTTGTTTTAAAACAAATAAGTAAATGGTATTTTAGATTGCTTAAAAATTTTTTCATTTAAATATGATAAATTTGAGTTTAAAGGTAAATGAAAAGATAAGCTATAGCTAGATAATTGTTGTTTTGAAAGGCTAAATGCTTTGTTTATTTTATTTATACCATATTTACCATCACCAAGTATTGGCAAATTAATATATGCTAAATGAGCTCTAATTTGATGTGTTTTTCCAGTTTCTAATTGAATATCTAATAAACTTATATTCTTTTGTGGGTTTGTTTTTATAAGTTTATAAGAAGTTATTATTTTTTGATAACCTTTTTGTGGTTGGTCAGAAATATATACTTGTGATTTTTTTGAATCTTTAAACAAAAATGCCTCAAGCCTTTGTGTTTTTTTCTTAGGAATTCCGTAAACTGCACAAATGTAATGTTTTTCAACAAGATGATTTTTAAAAGCTAAAAGCAATTCATCAAGACTTGATTTATCACGAGCAAATAAAACTAATCCAGATGTATTTCTATCTAATCTATGACAAGGCTCTATAAATGTATTAGCATCATTCAAAAAAAGTTTTTTGGCATAATCTGTTAAAGAGTTTTCACCAGTAACTTCAATACTTTGGGGTTTATTAAAAATAACAATGTTATTATCTTGATAAACAATAGGAATATCTAATTTTTTATATAGAAAATCATCAGCTACATATATTTTCACATCATCTCCTGTTCTTAGCAAACAATTTTCAGATATTCTTTTATCATTAATTTTTATATCTTTTTTTCTCAAAGTTTTATAAAATATCGAAGTTGTTAAACCGTCAAAATTATCTAAAAGAAAGTTCATTAATTTTTTATTATTATATTTATCTGTTACAATTAAATTTTTCATATGCAAATATTATATAGCAAAACAATGATTTGTCAAATAAAAAATAATAGAGCAGTGAAGGATGGAACTTTTTATAATATAATCCCTTTGGAATGGCTAATTTTCAGGTAGAAAAAACTAAGAAAATGAACAATAAAATATCGTACTTCTATTGATAAAAATGCCATAAATATGGTATTATTATTATGTAAAAATATAATGGAATAATTGTAAGTTATAAAATAAATATAAAACATATAGGAGGAACTTTAGTGGAAGATAGAAAAAAGCACATTAGAAATTTTAGCATAATTGCACATATAGATCATGGAAAATCTACACTTGCAGATAGATTAATTGAAATGACAGGTGTATTATCAAAACGTGAAATGGAAAGTCAAGTTTTAGATAATATGGATATAGAGCGTGAAAGAGGTATAACAATAAAGTCTCAGGCTGTTAGAATGTTATATAAAGCGAAAGATGGACAAGAATATGAATTTAATTTAATAGATACACCAGGACATGTTGATTTTAATTACGAAGTTTCTCGTAGTTTAGCTGCATGTGATGGAGCTATTTTAGTTGTTGATAGTAGCCAAGGTGTTGAAGCTCAAACTTTAGCAAATGTATATTTGGCAATTGATAATAATTTGGAAATTTTACCTGTTATAAATAAAATAGATTTGCCTAATGCAAGACCACAAGAAGTTAAAGATGAAATTGAAGAAATAATAGGTATACCAGCGCAAGATGCACCATGTATTTCAGCTAAATCTGGATTAAATGTTGAAGAGGTTTTAGAGCGAATTGTTACAGATATTCCTGCTCCAACAGGTGATGAAAATGCAACCTTAAAATGTTTAATATTTGATTCTTTATATGATAATTATAAAGGAGCAATTGCATATGTAAGAGTTAAAGATGGAACTGTAAAAGTTGGTGACGAAATTTTACTTATGGCAGCTAAGAAAAAATTTGTTGTAACTGAGGTTGGATATTTTGAACCAGGTGAATACATTCCTTCAAACAAATTACAGGCTGGTGAAGTTGGTTATATAGCTGCAAGTATTAAAAATTTATCAGATATAAGAGTTGGTGATACAATAACATTGGCTGATAAGCCAGCACCAGAACCATTACCAGGATATAAAAAAGTTAATCCTATGGTATATTGTGGTTTATATCCAATGGATGGAAGTGATTATGAAAATTTAAAAATCGCATTAGAAAAATTAAAACTTAATGATGCAGCATTAGAATACGAACAGGAAACATCTGCTGCATTAGGATTTGGATTTAGATGTGGATTTTTAGGATTATTACATTTGGAAATAATTGAAGAAAGATTAGATAGAGAATTTGATTTAAGTTTAATTACAACATCTCCATCAGTTATTTATAAAGTACATAAAACAAATGGAGAAGTAATTGATTTATATAATCCATCAGAATTACCTATGCCAAATGAAATTTCATATATTGAAGAGCCTTTTGTTACAGCGGAAATTTTAACTCCAAAAGATTATGTTGGAGGAATTATGGAAATATGTCAAAACAGACGTGGAATATATATAGATATGAAATACTTAGATGAAAACAGAGTTACACTAATATATGAAATGCCATTAAACGAAATAATATATGACTTTTTTGATAATTTAAAATCAAAAACAAAAGGCTATGCATCATTTGATTATGAATTTAAAGAATATAGAAGATCAAACCTAGTAAAACTAGACATTCATATAAACGGTGAACCAGTTGATGCACTTTCATTTATAGTACACAAAGAAAGTAGCTACACAAGAGGAAAGAAAATGGTAGAAAAATTAAAAACAGTAATACCAAGAAAATTATTTACAATCCCAATTCAAGCAGTAATAGGTGGACAAATAATAGCAAGAGAAACAATATCTGCAATGAGAAAAGATGTACTTG
>ENA-OPMN01000780-OPMN01000780.1-human-gut-metagenome-genome-assembly--contig:-NODE-780-length-10903-cov-1.617349_pt1 | contig 10903 bp, 15 predicted proteins | sample MGYA00241524_ERZ501745 | MGnify/ENA primary metagenome ERZ501745 (study PRJEB25962, sample SAMEA2042567) | human gut metagenome | biome: human gut; feature: human-associated habitat; material: faeces...
CGCTCACGGCGGTTCTCCATGCCGTAGAAGCGTCTCACAGATACAGGCTCGTCCTTACCGTAAGGGTTCTCTCCGAAGATTTCACGCTCGGTAGGAATACGGAGCATATCAAAGCAGTTCGTCTGACCTACTCGCATACCAACCATGCGACCCTTGATTTCCTCCGGGAAGCTCTCGAAGATTTCTCCGTTCAGCTTTTTGCGAAGGTCGGAATGTTCGTAGTCAACCTTTTCGGCTCTGCCGGGATTCTTGAACATTTTCTGCTCGTCCTTGAGACAGTCAACGGTAATGAAAAGCATACCGTTCGGGGTCTCACGAATGGCTTTCGCCTTAACCTTTTCCCCTGTGGTGAGTGTGAAGGAGATAATGTCTCCCAGTTCAAACAGTTCAGTGTCAATAGTCATGTTTCTCATCACTTCCATGATAAAATCTTTATTGGATAAGTTTTTGTCTTGCTGTGATTATAAGATAACACATACAAGATTGAATGTCAATACCTAAAAGATAAATTTTTATCTTTTCTGTGCAAGTTATCGTCTTCTATGTTTAAGTGCTTTTCGCACTCCCTCGGAGCGTTGCTCGTATAGCTCACTGAATCGCCTATGTTCCTCACGAATGACTTTCTTTTCTTCCTCCCACAGTGCCTTTTCGTATAGGTGCTCGGGACATACACCGTGACAGCCGGGGTATCGCTTCGGAGCAACGCAGTCCTTACAGCATTTAATCTTCATCGCTTGTACCTCGTGACGCTGTTGCAGATAGTTCGCAGTTCGTTCCTATCAAGAGGTGGGTCACAGGCAACCGTATTGGCGTACAACAGCTCCTCGTAAATCTGTGACTTGGAGTAGCCTTGATTGTGGAGCATACCAGCGAGGGAGGTGAGACAGATATTGCGGCTTCCGTCCGGGATTCTTGGATATACTGGACGGAGCTTTACACGCCCATTTACGACAGGTTCTTCCCATACCGGGGCGTATATCTTGTCTCGCCCAACAACCACCTTATCGGAGGTCTCTCGAGCTTCCGGGAAGTATTTCTCCACCACATAATCAATCGCTTCTTGGTTCTCGATGATTTCTCGGTAGAGAAGGGTGTTCCCAGTCATAATGAAGTATCGAGCCGCCTTGTAAATCTCCACGCCAGCAAGATTGTTCTTGCCTTTGAAGGGGAGAGTTCCACGGAGTAGGATATGGAATCCACGCCCACTCCGGGATTTCTCCGTATAGCTGTGGCACTTACCGACAATATCAGCCCCGAGGACGCTCATAAGACCGTCTTCATCGTACCCCTCGTCAATATCAATCCCGACATACCCATTGTCCGCAAACACGAAACCGCAGTAGTCGTAATAGTGTTGATTGTACGATTCGAGAGCAGTCTCGAAATCAGACCATGTTTCCGGGTTGGTGGAGGAAGCGGCTTCGTTCTCCCATGCTTTCATAGGGACTTTGCTTCCATCATTCGCACACACCCACTGGTCGAGTTTCTTTAATTCCTCGGGAATATTGTCATAGTAAACCACGCCGCTTTGCCACCTTTCTTTCCAGCTCATTTACGAGCTTCCAAATGCTGTCCTGTGAGATACCTTTGGACTTCGCCAACTGATAGATATTGTCCGGGACGGTATCGCCCTCACGATAGATACACAGGAGCATTGCTCGGTCATTATCGGAGAACGACTTGAGTGCGCTGTCACACGCCGCCCAGTTATGCTTGTCTGCTTCCGAGTGGAACTTCGGTCTGTCGTGTCGAGCATAGAATCGCAGACAATGATTCACATACTCGGAGTAGAAAGTTCGGCTCATTTACTTACCCTCCTTCATTTCCCCATACATGGAACTCAACTGGGCTTTCTTCGCTGTCTTTTTGACCTCGACACCCTCGAAATACCACTGGTTATCAATGCAGATAGGGTAGTCCGGGTTGTCAGATTCCACCAGCTTACCAGTATCAATGATATGCTGTGCCGCAGACACGGAGAGGTTGTTCTTTACGAAGTCCTTCCCGGTGCGGAGCAGAGCGTTCACTCTGCCGTTGACGTTCTTCAACTTATACATTGTGTATAACCTCCTTAAATTCATTATTCAGAGCTTCCACATCGACATTGCAAAGCTCCTTGAGTTTGTAGCGTTCCGGGTAGGTATCGTCCATTTCGTAGACCTCCCTCATGTGAATGTGTTCCTTCAACATATCCCGGTAGAATCTCTCGAGACGCTTCTTACCGAACCCGAGGTAAACATGAAGCGTCCACAGCACCATTGCGTCAATGTCGAGAGAATAGGCTTCGTCATGCTCAAGAATCTGTCGGTCGATTTCGTGGATTGCCGCCGCTGTCGCTCTTTCCTTGGCTGACTTCTCCGCATGAGAGACCATGTGGTCGAAATCACTGACTTTCAGATTCAGAGTGGGTTCTTTCTGTACCTTTATTCCAGCTTTCTTTTGCCTACGCCGTTCAGCTCTGTTCATTACCCACACCTTCCTTCAAGAGCGAACCATAAGGGAGGGTGAGAATCCAATCGCAGAACATACGCCACTCGTCCAGCTTGTGACCTCTGCGATATTCCAGCATATTCAGAAGGTTTTCGTAGGTCATAGTGACCGTTCGCTTCTGATTGAAAGAGGAGGGCAAAAGCTGAATCATATTCCACCAAAACTGCTTGCGCTCTACATCGGTGATAACGTAGTTGATGGTAACCTCTGCTGCGGTACCTGCTGTGGTGGGCACTGCGATGATGGGTACGCAGGGCTTCTTGGTAGGTGCTACGCCTTCCAGGCTGCGTACATCTTCGAATTCAGGGTTGGCAATGATGATACCGATGGCTTTGGAGGTATCCATGGAAGAACCACCACCGATGGCGATGATATAATCTGCACCGGATGCCTTGAAAGCAGCCACACCGTTTTTCACATTGTCAATAGTAGGATTAGCCTTAATATCGGAATAAACTTCATAAGCAAGACCTTCCTTGTCAAGCAGTCCGGTTACTTTTCCGGTCACACCGAACTTGATCAGGTCGGGATCGGAACATACGAATGCTTTCTGAAAAGCATGAGCCTTTGCTTCGGTTACGATTTCTGCGATTGCTCCTGCACCGTGATAAGATGTCTGGTTGAGCATAATTCTGTTTGCCATGATACATAATCTCCTTTCGACATAAAAACGATCTTATTGATAATTTTATTCTAACTGTAAACATCGCATAAAGAAAGTGACAGTTTTCCCCGACTGTCACTTTTTACAGAAATTTCATATTTCGCCCATTACTTTTGTTAATTTTTCACAAATATTTTTGGTCATTTTTACTCAACGTAATACGCCTAACTGCTGAAATAATTCTGTCACCGGTGCCGGAAATGCACTTACTAGCAGCGCCGCCATCTGCTCCGGGGTTTTCTCCTTCGGAGCGAAGATCCATTCCACGGTCATATCAATGGAACCTCTGCAATAGAGCCGCAGTGGGAATAAAATATTCTCTTCGGGCTGTCTGCCGGTCTTACGCCTGATCAGCTGTGTATAAAAATCCAGGATCAGTTCGTAGTCATGTTCCCTCAGGGAATTATGATCGTCCGAGCGGAATGCTCCCGCGAAAAAGACCCTCTCCTTCTGAATAAATTCAAACTTTCTGGTTAAACCTTCGTATACGGTAAGCCCATCCCCCATCTGTGCAAAAGATTCCAGTAAGAGCTTGTCGAAATACCAGTTGATCAGATCATATTTGTCCTGAAAATTCCGGTAAAAGGTCTGCCTCGTCACGCCGCAGGTCTGCACGATCTGCGTCACTGTCATGGCATCGGTGCCGGACGAAGCCATACACTTTTTCGCCGCTTCCGCCAGACGGTATTTAGTTTTATCCGCTGAAGTTTCCTTCGTACTCATGCTGTCACACCTCTACGGTACTACCGGTTTCGGCGGGCATAACCTTCCGTCATATCCGCGAAATCCCGCTCCTGCATATTCTGTGTGGATGCTCCGTTATTGTGTCCCTGGCAGGCACATAATCCTACGGCATTGACAACACATAATACTGTTGCCAGAAATACTCTCTTCATATTATTTTCCTCCTGTCTGTTGTATGATCTGATTACATTTCCGGTAATTCTGCTTCCAGTAAAGCCGCTGCATCTCTGACGCAGTCGATGCATTCTCTCTTTACAATGCCATCGTTGATACCTTTTAATTCCTTACAGATCACGGTTCCGTTCTGCTCCTTGAAGCTCTGAATTATCCTTCTGGACCCTTGCATGGTCTTCTGCGGATTTTTATTGATCAGTCCCAGTACATTGACCGCTCCGATGACAGCTCCGCAGGTAGCTTCCATGCTGCCGCCGATTCCTACCGCAAATCCCTGAGTAAGATTCCTAGCCGTTTCTTCATCAATTCCCGCCAGATCACAATACGTGCACGCTACTGCCTGCGCACAATTGTAGCCACACATTTTTCTTTCTGCCGCTTTTTCTACTCTTGATTCCATAACTGTTGTTCCTTCTTCTGTTTATATTTTTCCAATAATCATCTGTAGTGTATTTTCTGTTATGTATTATATCAGAAATAAATCTAAGACGCCATCGTCATAATTTTCTATCTTTACATTTCTCCCAAACTGTTCTAAGTGTATAAATAATTCCTACAAATTTCAAAATCATGTTGACATTGCCGTGGGAAGATGTTATTATCATTCTTGCGTGATGCGAGATGATTATTATTTTGTATCGCTATGCGGAAGTGTCGGAATTGGCAGACGAGCAAGACTAAGGATCTTGTGGTAGCAATACCGTGTGGGTTCAAGTCCCATCTTCCGCATTATTTTTTACTTTAAAAAGCTCAGGGATAGGGTGTTCCTGAGCTTTTTTCATTTGTAAAAATAATGATATTAGGGTGAGACTCTTTCAAGCTGCCTTCTCTCTGTGAATAATCTACCAAGGATCTGTGTCGGCTCTTCAGCATTTTCAGTTAAGTTCAATCTTCTGACCAATACTTCATTGAAATAGGTTCTATTACAACTGCAATTATATTATTATTTTGATCTACTCTAAATCTAAATGCATAAAAGTAGTCTTTGGTTGAATCAATTTTTAAGAAATAATTATATGCTCCGGAGTCCTTTAACCCATCATGTGAGAATACATCTTTAATATCTGCGGAACGCTGCTTTGTATCTCCATATAATTCAATTACTTTGTCTATACTGTCTCCAAGTTTGATGCCTCTTACTGTACTTTCTATTACATTACCATCATCTGTAAATTCACCTGATACTATCATGTTTGCATTATCGGCAAGCATGTATGCAGCCTCATCATTTCCCGCCTCTACATATTCATTATATGTATCATATCCCAAAAAACTAAATGCAAGGTCTTTTTCTGAAAGTGGCTCTGCTTCTTCTATGTTGGTTACTTCTGTGGTCTTTTCTGCCTCTGTTGATTCGTCTTTCGCTTCTGCTTCACTTGTGTTATTTTCTACTACCTCAGTGCTTTCTATTGTCTCCGTGGTTGTTTCTGTAAGTTCTACTTGTGCAGATTCAACGGCATTGGGGATGGATTCTGTTGTCGCTGTAGCTTCCTGTTTTCCGCAGGAAACAAAAGATAAAGTACATATTGTCATCAGCGCTAAAATAATTTTTCTTTTCATAGTCTATTCCTCGCTTTGTTAAAATCAATATTCTTTTGTAATCTCTCCCTCAATCCCATACATCGTCTTAAATGTCTCAAGGTCTTCCGCCCGGCGGATCAGCATGACCTCTTCAAATTTTCCCGTGTGGATATCCTTGAATCCCGCCACCTGTTCACCGTTGCAGATGCTGGCTTTGATAACAGGTTTTTGATTGCTTCTGTCGTAAGTCTTCTTTTCGGTTCTCTTTGGAAAAAGTCTCATTTCTCTTCCTCCAGTGCTGCTTTTACCATCCGTTCAAAGGATTGTGCAAATCTTTCGTCATCCTCTTCTGTCCGCTTCTTCGGACCTTTTAAATGATTTTTATGAGAAGCTCTTCTTGCCTTTTTATTCAGATGTCGTTCCATGAGCATCTGGTCGATGTTCTCATCCGTGTACCATTTACCGGACTGGTGGATGGCGTAGGCACTCTTGCCCAGCGTCATGGTTGCCACGCCATAGTCCTGAGTTACCACGATGTCTCCCCTGCGGCAGAGACTGATCAGCTTATAATCCACCGCATCTGCACCTGCTCCCACCACAATAACCTACGACCACTACCTCGCTGTAACCGGAAGTCAGTATATGATTGGTATCGCACAGAAGTGTCACCGAAATCTGATATTTCTTTGCAATCTTTTCCACTATGTCCACCACCGGACAGGCATCCGCATCCACATAAATCTGCATAAGTAAGTTCTCCATCACCTTTTTCTGTAATTGAAATTATAGTAACTTTATCAGACGTTTACAAGTGTATATTTAGCCATAAAAAAACCGACCTCCTATCGTTAGATTTTAGGTCTAACGATAGGAGGTCGGTTCAGGATAAGGCTATTTTTCAATCCATATCAAAAATTATCCATTTTGAACAATTCACTTCTTGTTTTTATTCAGTTTCGTTTTCTTCCTCTAATAGCTTTAATAATGCAGAAGGTTCACACACCTTAACAGAAGATTTCATATAATCTTTTACATTTCTGGTTACTATACAATCCATTTCTGAACGAATTGCTGTTTCCACCATAATAGCATCTTCATAATCACCAATTTCAGAAGATATTGCTTTCCGGCAATCTAAAGAAGTGGTATCCAACAAATGAAATAAAGTAAAAAGCTTGCTCAAAATCTTTCGTGTTTCTACGTCGTTATGTGTTAAACGGTGTGTCAGATAATAGATATCTGTAACTGACTTTGCTGTAATATAACCCTCAAATTGCTTATTTGCAGAATATATAAAGAGTTTTTGCGCTACTTCTGAAAATGGAGCACGAGACTGTAATGCATCGATGATAACACAAGTATCAACTAAAACTCTCATATCGTATTCAACCTTTCTTCCCGTGCTTCTTCCAGAGTCATATCATTTGAAAGAACGCCAAACAATGATTTAGCAACATCTACTCTATCCTGATATGGATTAGACAATTTTGCAACAACTTTTCCGTTACGAGTAATATAAATATCCTCTGTTTCTGCAAGCATAAGATATTTGCCAAGATTAATTTTTAATTCAGTTGCAGTAATGGACATATCATCATCACCTTTCTTGAAGAATAACTATTTATCGTCTCATAAAGAGAATCTCTCTTTTCAATTATATTATACACAAATCGAACGATTTTATCAATAAAATCGTTCGAAAATCGACTATTGAATGCTGGTCGGAGCACTACTCCGCCAGATACATCTTCAGGCTTCCTTCCACAGCATCCATGGCTTCCTCCACACTCGCCTGCCCGTTTAGGTATGCCTGCAGGCTCTCGGTCAGGGAAGTCTCGATCTGAGTATCTTCCTTAAGGCACAGGGTGGCTGCCCTGCATAGCTCCATCAGATGATTTGCGGTCTCCTCAGAGTAGGCTTTGATGGCGAACTCTGCGGTACTGCCGTCGATATCATAGGTGGTATAGGCTTCCGCCATGCTGCGGTCTGCTGCAGCCTGCGTCTCCAACGCTTTTGCATTGACAGGAAATCCCTCATAGGTATCCACGCTCTGTAATTCTTCGGACAGAGCAAACCGCAGGAACTCTTTTGCAGTCTCCACATGCTCACTCCGGCTGTTAATTCCAATGACCATCTTCGGATAAAATGCGTTTTCCATGGAGACCACATTGGCATTCAAAAGCTCCGCCACTGCATAAGGCATCATTGCCTCATTAAAGCCGTCGGTCTCCTGAAGTACCAGCTTCACATCAGATCCCAGATCCCAGATATTCGCTGCACGGCCTTCTTTTCTGGAAGGCAGGATGCCGCAGTTATCCGCAATCTTCTTCAAATCTTCCAGCCAGGGACGTAAGATATCACGATTCACCTGACGGTTCTGTAAAATATCATCCACGATCAACGGATAGAACTCTTCCACCAGTTCGCCGCAGGTACGGTCTCCCAGATAGCTCTCCGTCTTTCCGGATACCGCCTTTGCAATAGCATCCATGCTGCTCATTTCCTCCGGCTGCACATCCCTGCCGACAGCTAACAATAATCCGAATTGCAGCGGCACCGCATACCGTCTTCCATCCGCCTCTTGATACGCTGTTGTAATGTTGGAAAGCAGGGTTCCGTCCTCTTCCATGGGCTGCAATATCTCCTGCAGATCCAACAACAAGCCCTTAGAGGCATACGTGTCCAGTTTCAGATGATCCATCACCATGAGATCCGGTCCGTTGCCGGAGGTCAGGGAAGTGTTCAGATCCTGATAGATCTGCTGATAATCCGCATTTCCGCTGTATTTATCCGTCATGGAGATTGCCGCATCCACATGGATCAGTACCTCCGGATGCTGCTTATGATACTGCACCGCAGCCTGCTGTAAAAAGAAGCTCTCCTCCACGGTATACAGCGTCAGTTCTTCGGTCACCTCTATCACCGCATCGGGATCATATCTATAAATCATTATTTTATCCCCGCTCTCACTTCCAAACCACGCGTATACACTGCCGTCCGACAGCGCCACAATATCCCTGCACCACTGATCCGACAGAGAAAAACCTGTATCGATTCCCTGAAGCAGCTTCTGCCAGTTGGTATCGCCCACGTCGCAGCGGAAGAATCCGTCTGCATCCGCCGCATAGACTGTGCCGTCTCCCAGCACACTGAAATAAGCAGAGCTGTAACTGTCCTGGGAAAAAGGAAGCACTTCCTTCTTTTTTGCCCCATTGTTTCCGTCCAGCTGCATCTGCAACAGACCGTTCACGTTTCCCTGTTCATCTGCCTGTGCCAGATACAACGTGTCTCCCACAGCGCAGACCCACTTATTATCCGCCAGAGTTCCGCTATCGATCAGGTTGTCGCTCTCCTGGCTGCTCACCAGGCTCCCGTCCTGTGCCAATACAACATCCAGGGAAAAATAAGACAGTCCCACTAACAATCCGTCCTCTGTCAGTGTCACATACTGCGGCGTATCATAGAACCGATAGCCATCCATATCCATAGGTTCCAGCCACTTCTGTGGTGTAATATCCAGCGCATTACCGTCCGCTTCCTTCCACAGATGTGCGGAAGAGCTCTCCTCATCCCGGTAACAGTTGCCGTACAGGTACTGATTCCCCTCCGCATCCTGCAACAGTGTAAAACTGTCACTGTTCTCCAGATCCTTTCCCTCGGGAAACGCCTTCAGCCAGTCCTTCGTCACTTCCGTCAAAGTATCCCCTTCGCCCAGCATCCATTCCTCTAAAGAGACCTGTCCTTCCGGTCCTCCTGCCACGAGAAAATGTAATTCATCACCCGAACGGAAGATCTGGCTGATATTTTTGTTCTTCCATTCCTCCGGAAGTGAGAGTTCCGTCTCTACATATCGCCCTTTCTGCACTTCATCAGGTGACGCTGCAATCTGTAGATCGTTCTTATTCCCACACCCAGTGAACAGTCCCATGACGATTGCCATACAGGTCGCCAGTGCGATTCCTTTTTGCATGTTATTGTTATTAAAGTAGTTTCTGTTTCGCATCTTAGTATCCAGTCCCTTCCTGTAATCTATAAATTTGCCATTCCACAGCTTTTTCTTACAGGAAAAGTATAGTGGTTTCTTTTTTAAGATAACAGCAGGCACGGGTTAAGATGCCTTTACCATATGATTAAGATTTTCTTAACGCAAAACGGAACCGGCACAAACGCCGATTCCGTCTTCTCCGGGAACCCTTTTAGGAATTCAATATCTTCATAAATTCTTCTCCGGTAATGGTCTCTTTTTCATATAAATACTGAGATAGTTCATCCAGTTTAGCACGGTTTTCCAGCAGGATCTGCCCTGCCTTCTCATGCTGCTTCTTCACCAGCTCCACAACTTCTCTGTCGATGGCAGTCTGGGTCTCCATGGAACAGGTCAGGGAGGAATCTCCACCCAGATACTGGTTCGTCACGGTCTCCATGGCTACCATGTCAAAATCCTTGCTCATACCGTAGCGGGTGATCATACCTTTGGCAAGCTTGGTAGCCTGTTCGATATCGTTGGAAGCTCCGGTAGTCACAGATCCGAAGGCGATCTCTTCCGCTGCACGTCCACCGGTCAATGTAGCGATCTTGTTCTCCATCTCTTCCTTGGTCATGAGGTAATGATTGCCTTCCTCTTCCACCTGCATGGTATAACCCAGTGCACCGGAGGTACGGGGCACAATGGTGATCTTCTGCACCGGTGCGGAATTGGTCTGCTTTGCTGCCACCAGTGCGTGTCCGATCTCATGGTATGCCACGATCCGCTTCTCCTTATCTGTAAGGATGGCATTCTTTTTCTGATAACCGGCGATAACCACTTCAATACTTTCTTCCAGATCCGCCTGGGTCGCGAACTTCCGTCCGTCTCTGACTGCCCGAAGAGCTGACTCATTGACGATATTGGCAAGCTCTGCACCGGAAGCGCCGGATGCCATACGGGCGATTTTATTGAAGTCTACGTTATCTGCGACTTTGATCTTGCGGGCATGCACTTTCAGGATTTCTTCTCTTCCTTTCAGGTCGGGAAGTTCTACCGGCACCCGTCTGTCAAAACGTCCGGGACGTAACAGGGCTTTGTCCAGGATCTCCGGGCGGTTCGTCGCACCCAGGATCAGGATACCCTTAGAACTGTCGAAACCATCCATCTCGGACAGCAGCTGGTTCAGGGTCTGTTCCCGCTCCTCGTTGCCTCCGCCGTACTTGGAATCACGGCTTCGTCCGATGGCATCGATCTCATCAATAAACACGATGCAGGGCGCTTTCTCCTTGGCCTGCTTGAACAGGTCGCGCACCTTGGAGGCACCCATGCCCACGAACATCTCC
>ENA-OPMN01000790-OPMN01000790.1-human-gut-metagenome-genome-assembly--contig:-NODE-790-length-10816-cov-2.305083_pt1 | contig 10816 bp, 9 predicted proteins | sample MGYA00241524_ERZ501745 | MGnify/ENA primary metagenome ERZ501745 (study PRJEB25962, sample SAMEA2042567) | human gut metagenome | biome: human gut; feature: human-associated habitat; material: faeces...
GTCTGATTCTCCACCAGTTCTTCACCCTTGTGGCCACCCTCCACACCCACATTTTCGTGTTCGACTTCATGGATTTTTCCGTGAGCGAACAGCAATGCTTCCGACAGCGGGCGGCTGGCCGGGTTTGGTTTCAGGCTGGGTGGGCCTTTGTCCTGCTGCTCAAAACGCAGGGTGGATTTTGCCTTGCCGCTGACAGCATCGTAGACTTTTCCCTTGACCGGAACACGCTTTTTCGGCAGAGCGGCGCGGCCTGCATCCATTTTGTCGGCTTTCGCTCCCGCCTTTTGGATATACGGCTGCAACTCTGGGTCTGCCCGTTCTTCCTCGGTCAGTTCCAGACGCGCTGCTGAACCGTGCAGACCATCTTCACTTTCGGCGGTGGCCGCTGTTTCTGCTGCCTTTTTCGCTTTCTTTTTATTTTTATGACCGTCCTTGATGTCCTCGGCCCGTTCCAGAATTTTTTCGGCCTTGTCCTCGGCATCCGTAGAATAATCCTGTTCCGCTTCCCGGTTGGAAACGTTCTCCACAGTGCCGTCCGCCTGATTTTCTACCATCAGACCGTCACGGGTTATGGTCTGGGTGACTTTGGCTTTTGCCTGCAATTCTTTCAAAGTTCTTCACCTCCCATCGGACAGCGGCCCGTTTCAATGTCCGCAATGTATTTGAGAATCGGGAACACCTGCGGCGGCGAAACTGCATTGCCCAGTGTTTTCATCCGCTTGCTGCGGTTCGGCACATCTTCGGTCAGGCGCGGGATGTCGGCGGGTTCTTCGATCCAAAGGGAATGTCCGTCCATTTGCGCGGGAATCCCATCAGCCACTCTACCCAATCCGGGTTGAGATAGGGCTTTTCCAGCGTGGTGGGGGTCATCCGGTAGACCACATGAGAGAGCCGCGCCGTCCATGCTTTGCCATCCTTGTTCATCTTGCGATAGCTGCCGTTCGCAGAGATTTGGATGTCCAACCCCTTGCCCACATCCCCGGTGTCGCTGGCAAGGGGTGTGGGAAGCAGCGGAGCCGATGATGAATACCCGTTTCCGTTCGTGCCACGCGCCAACGGCAGCAGCAGGTAATACGAAAACCCGAACATCGTAACCTGCCTGCTCCAAGTCAATGAGCGTTTTGTCGAGCCCCATACGGAGGAAGCCAGCAACATTTTCTCCAAGCACCCAACGGGGCTGCAATTCCCGGATGACCCGCAGCATTTCGGGCCACAGGTAGCGTTCATCGTGGAAGCCGCGCTGCCGCCCTGCGGTGGAGAACGGCTGGCACGGGAAGCCACCTGAAATGAGGGTGACGGTGCGAAGTCCTGTTTTTTCAAAGAAAGCCTCCTTTGTTACAGTGGTGATGTCCTGAAAACGGGGCACTTCCGGCCAGTGGCTTGCCAGCACAGCGGCGGGAAATGCCGCCCACTCGCATTGACAGACAGAGGTAAACCCCGCTGCTTCCGCGGCAAGGTCGATGCCGCCGATGCCGGAAAACAAGCTGAAATGTGTTAAGCTCATAGCTCCACCACCTCGCTGAGCCGGGTGGTCATGATCTTATAGAGCTGTGTGTTTTTCGGGATGGGGTTGGAAAACGGAAGCACCACGTTTTCAAAAATCAGCAGTCCTTCGCCCGGTTCCGAATTGTCGATGTACTTCTGCTGGTCTGCGGAGAGGTTCAGCCGTTCCGAAAGGATTTTGCGGTCGCCGGATGCCTGATTCAGCAGCGTGATGAAGTCGCTGTTTTCCAGAATGTTCTCAATCTCCGGGGAAGAAAGAAGGTCCTTCACATTTTGGGTGGCACCTGTGGGCACGCCGCCCCATTTGCGGAAGCGCTTCCAAATCTCGGCACTGTACGCGGCGGTCTGTTCCTCTTTCAGCAAAAGGTGGAACTCGTCTGCAAAATACCATGTGGCCCGGCCTTGGCTGCGGTTCTGGGTGACGCGGCCCCATATCTGGTCTTGGATAATGAGCATCCCCAATTTTTTTAACTGTTTTCCTAACTCTTTGATGTCAAAGGCCACAAGCCGGTTGTGGATGTCCACATTCGTTTTGTGGTTAAACACGTTCAGCGAGCCGGACACATACAGGTCCAATGCCTGCGCTACCCGGTCCGCTTCCGGCAAGTGTTGGTCGAGCAGGGCTTGGTGCAAATCGGAGAGGATGGGCATATTCTCCGGGCAGGGGCTCGCCAGATAGGGGCGGTAGATGGCTTTCACGGCACGGTCTATCACGGTGCGTTCAATCGCTTCCAGACCTGTTTTGCCGCCCATGACCAGCTCACAGAACGACAGCACAAAATCCGATTTCAGGGCAAGCGGACTATCATCCTCGGAGTAGTTGAGGTTGATGTCCAGAGGATTCACATAGTCCTTGCTGGTGGGCGAAAGTTTGATGACCTGCCCATGCAGCCGCTTGACCAGCGGATAATACTCGGCTTCTGGGTCTGAAATAAAAATATCGTCAGCAGTCGTTAAAAACACACTGACGATTTCAGACTTGCAGCTCATGGATTTGCCGCTGCCGGGCGTGCCCAGCTTCAAGCCGTTGGGACACCGGGCCTGCTTGCGGTCCAGCATGATCATGTTGTGGGATTTTGCGTTGATGCCGTAGTACATGGCCGCGCCGCTCTGGAAAAGCTCCTGCGTCACAAAGGGCACGAACACCGCCACGTTGGAGGTGGTAAGGCTGCGCTGAATCTTTATTTGGTTGATACCCAGCGGAAGGCTGGACACAAGGCCCTGCTCCTGCTGGTAGTCCAGCCGGACAAGCGAGCAGTTATACTTCTGTGCCACACCTGCGGCTTGGAACACATCGTTGCCCAGCTTTTGCTTGGTGTCGGCCACATTCAGCACAAGAAAGGTCAGCATGAAAAGCCGTTCGTTCCGGGTCTGCAATTTGTTCAGCAGCTTTTTGGCGTCCTCGCCGTAAGTGGCAAGGTCGCTGGGCAGGATGTCCATGTCGTACCCGGAACGGACAGCCTTTTTCTGCTCCTGAATCTTCATGGCGTCAAGGTCTGTGATCTTCCGCTTGATGGTTTTGATGGCCTCGGTCTGGTCGATGGCCTGCACATGGAGATTGACGAGAATGCCTCTTTCCGTTTTGAGAAAATCGGCCAGCATTTCATCCGAAAGTTCCGGCGCAAGGATTTGTAAAAAGCTCACAGCTCCATATTTGCCGCCCAGTCCAAAAGTCTTGGCCGTGCCGAAACAGAGGGAGGACGGGGCCACAAAATCCTTAGTGGACAGGCCGGAGGGTGCCAGCCAGTCCCAGTCAAAGCGGAACGGTTCGCCGTCCGGGTGGAAGATGCCGTGCAGCACCTCCAAACGCTCCTGCCCGTCCATGACGTGCGCCACGCAGCCCATGGTCTTGAAATAGCCCAGCAGGTCAAGGCCAATGCGGGTCAGCCGAGCCCGCGCAGTTTTCAGGCTGTCGGCCTCGATGGTGAAGGTCAGGTATTTCGTTTTGACGATGCCGTTATTTCCGCTGGCAAGCTGCTTTTGCAGGATGGCGGTGTACTCGGCGCGGATGTCGTCGAAATCATCTCCCTGCGGTGCGATCTCAAAACTTTTTGCGTACTGCACCGGGTCAACCTTGCGATTGAGAAACGAAAGCTGCACATGGATGGAGGCATCCACATAGTTGTACAGGTCGCACAGGTGTTCAAAGATGGCGGTTCTTGTTTCCGGCTGGGCCAGCTGATAACTGATGTCCTCAAAGGCAATGCACTTGGAGAATGTGCGTCGGTCAATGCGGCACACACCGTCCGGGTAGATGGCCTCATACGGGATGGTGGCCTGTGCCGTGCGGGGCTTGCCGTCACCCTTGTACTTGCGGATAACGGCATCAATTTCTTTTTTCTGGGCGCGGGTGAGCTTTTTGGGCTTTTCGGTTTCGCGGGGTATCGTTTTTCTGGACAATGGCCTTTACCTCCTGTTCCATTTGGTATTGCCGCACAAGGGCGGCGTAAGCATTGTTGGTCTGATAGGGCCTTTCCTTGGGACGGATAAAGCAGCACTGAATCATTTGCTGAATCACTACTTCAAGGGGCTGGCCGTGCCGCTCGAACAGAGCAAACAGCAGCCCCGGCAGCATGGCAAAAATCATCAGCAGGGCCGCTGCACTGTTGGAAAGATAGTTCCGGGCCAAAAAATAAAGCGGTCCGCCCGTTAAAAGCGCACCGCCGAAGCAGACCAGCTGCCGCTTGGTCAGCCCGAATAAGACTTTGGATTTTACATGGGTCAAATCTTTGGGAACGGTCACATACGCCATTCAAACGCTCCTTTCTCAATGGGCACCGAATACGGACTTGCTGATGCTGCCGGTCTTGAACAGACAGAAACAGAGTAGCACGGTGTAGCCCATGCAGCCCCAGATAGCCCCGGCAATGTCCGCCGCGCCCGAAATGTTGCGTATCAGCACCGCGTAAATGCCCACGACAATCATAATCAGGAACGCTTGGAAACCCAGTGCCAGCAAAGACTTCAAGTAGTTCTGCCCGGTGCTGCGCCACTCGCTGCTGCCCATGGTCGCCAGCGGGATAGGCCCCAGTGCGGTCACAACATAAATCTCGATCATGCGTCCATAGGTCACAAGGAAGATGCAGATGGAAAGGATGTTCATGGTCAGGCCCACAACAAGGGTCTGGAACCACAGGCTGAGCAGACTGCCAATGGTCATGCTTTCCAGCTGAAATTCCAGTCCGGGTATCAGGCGGTCAAAGTGGATGGATGTTTCACCGATGATAACGCCGGAACTTTGGTTGACAACGCTCTGGGTGGCATCGAACACGCCCATAACGATATTCCATGTGTTGCTGACAACGAGGATGGCAAAAGCAGACTTGAAAATCCAGCGGAAGAACATGGAGGTGTCAAAGTCGTGCATATTGTTCTTTTCGGTAATCATCTGGATAAGCTCATGGCACATCACAAGGGCAAGGATAGCCGCTGCAATGGGCAGCACCACCGTTTCGGAAAGACTACGCAGCATATTGAAGATGCCGCTGTTCCATGCTTGCGGGGTGGAGCCGACATCCGAAGCGATTTCGCCCACCTTGGCGTTCACGTTATCGAACAGGCCGGAGAGGTTGCCCGTGATGCCATCTATCAAAATGCCTTTTATCCATTTCTCGATGATCTCACTAATCAAGCAAAGATACCTCCTTTCCCGCGCCCTCCCATGTGAGAGGGAGAGCGCGGAGTAGGATTTTAAGTGTTAGTTGTTCGGAAAATTGTGGGCAGCGATGCAGGACTTAGCCCAGCAGCCCGGACAGCAGCGGGACAAGGGTCACGCCGATCAGGGCAACGCCGCCGCCCGCGACCAGCTGCTTCACGCCCTGGCTCTTGCTGCCGGGGTTATCCTGTCCATAGCCCTCCAACAGGTTGATGCCGCCCCAGACACACAGGGCACCGCCCAGACCGACCACGATGGTCTGCAAAGTATCGACTGCGCTGTTGAAAAATTCCATAAGGTCCTCACTTTCTGCCGCTTGTTCTGCGGCACTCAAAAATTTTTTCAAAAAATGCCGCCTCATTCGGCGGCTGCATCTTCATCCGACAGGTCAATTTCATACAGGTCAAAACTTTCGTCCTGTGCGACTACCTGCTGCCGTTTCCGGCGCAGGGTGGATAAGAACCTGTCCACATCAAAGGTGTTTTTCTTGTCCGCGTCCGCAAGGTACTTGTAGTGCGGGTGCTTGGTAATGTCGAACTTCTCCGAGAAGAACGGCCTCACTCCCCGCAGCTGCAAGATGCACCTGCCGCCGTCCATGATTGCGATTTCGTCCTCTGACATCAACGCCTTTCCTAATTTTTGATAGTTCAGTCCGTGGGAGGTTTGAGAACCCCGGTTTTCGCTGGTGTTGAAACTGTCGATGGTCTCTTTCCCCAGCGCATCGGAGATCTCTTTGGCATTCTTGCCCCGCCCACTCAAAAAGAGAACAGAATCGCAGTTGTCCGAAATGATTTCGGCCGCATCTTTGTAGATGGCTTTCAGCTGCGACTGGCTCTGCAAAATGATGGATGCCGAGATTTCCCGGCTGCGGATGGTGGCGATCAGCTTGTCGAAGTTGGGAATCTGCCCGATGTTGGCGAACTCGTCCAGAATCAGCCGCACATGGACAGGCCCCCCCCCCCCCCCCCCCCCCCCCGCCGTATTTATCATCTGCACGGTCACACAGTAGGTTGATAAGCTGGCTTTGGAGCATGGCCAGAATGAAGTTGAAGGTGGTGTCCGTGTCACTCATAATCAGGAACAGTACGGTCTTTTCATCCCCGATGGTGTCCAGCTCCATTTCATCGTCCTCCATCAGCTCCCGCACCTCCCGGATGTCAAATGGGGCTAAACGGGCACCGCAGCTTATCAGGATGGAGGAACGGGTCTTGCCGGCCGACAGCAAAAACTTTTTGTACTGCCGGACAGCGAAGTGGTCCGGGTCTTTCTGTTCCAGCCGTTCAAACATGAGGTCCACCGGGCTTTGAAAGTCCGGGTCATCCTCGCGGGCTTCACTGGCATTTATCATTTCCAGCAGGGTGGTGAAGTTCATTTCCTCTGCCGGGGCCTCGTACCAGATGTAGCCAATCAGAGCCGTGTAGAACAGCCGTTCCGACTTCACCCAAAAATCTTCTGCTGATTTTTCACCCTCGCCTTTGGTGTTGGCGATAAGGGTATTCACCAGTTTCAGCACGTCCTTTTCCGAGTGGATGTAAACAAAGGGGTTGTACTTCATAGACTTGGAAAAGTTTATCGTGTTCAGGATTTTCACCCGGTAGCCTGCCCGCTGGAACATTTGGCCTGTTTCGAGAACCAGTGTACCTTTTGGGTCTGTGACCACGAAAGACGTGGGATAATCGGAAGTGGGGAAACATTGCATGAGGTTGGGCTTGACATAGAAGCGGGTCTTGCCGCTGCCGGAGCCGCCGACTACCAGCACATTTTTGTTCCGGGCCGTCTTGGGGTCTTTGGGCCGCCCGGTCATGGTCAGGCGTTCGGTCTGGGTCAGCAGGATGTTGTTTTCAAACTTGGGGTCGATGTAGGGGGCAATGTCCTTGGCGGTGCCCCATCGGGCAGAGCCGTATTCTTCACCCTTGCGGTACTTCTTTGCATTTTTGCCTTTGCTATACACGATGAGCCGGACAGTCACCGCACCAGCGATGCCCACGCACAGGTCAAACGGATGCAGGCTGGGCAGAGGGCTTGCAAAGGCAGCGGAGATGCCGCCCGTCAGGTGGAGTAGCTTTGCCGAAGCATCCGCGCCCGCAGCCAGACGGTACGCCTGCCCGCATTTGGCGAACAGGTACACGAACAGCAGATACGGCAGATTCAGCACCAGCAGCTTTTTCAGTTCAGGCTTCATCGTTCCAGCCCCCTTTGCTTGATTTTTTCCTTGGCGCGTTTCGGCTGCTGGGCTACTTTCTGCTTGGCTGCGGCCAGCACCTTGCGGATGGAGGGCCGCTGTTCCTTGGAGAGCGTTTTGGCGGTGAACTCCCGGAACGCCTGTTCCAGATTGTCCGCATCCTTGGCCTTGAAGATCACGATGTAGTGGGGCGGCTGGGTGGTCTTGTCCTTGCGTAAGGTGAAGTCCACGCCGTACTTCTTGGCGCAGGGCTTGAACGCCCCGATGTTCGCCTCCGTGACTTCAATGTTGGTCAGCGCCGCGCCGTGGGCTTTCAGCTGTTTCAGGCTTTGCTTGCCGTGGTGCAGCTTTGGCCCCTTGGCCCGGTGCTGCAAATATTTTTTCAGGGCGGCTTGCAGCGCTTGGGCGGTGAGCTTGCCCGTTTTCATGGACAGGGCAATGGTTTTCTGGGTGACTTCTTCCTGCAATATGAATCCCTCCTTGTTGCAGAAAATTCAGAGCGGCAGCTAGGGTGGAACCACCAGCCGCCGCAGGTAAAGGGTTCTCATGGGTGGACGCTCCTTTCGGTCAGTTGTTGGGCGGGCGGCCCCAATCGGGCTGTGCCATGTCGTGCGCCACAAGGGACGCATAGTAGCTGTTGATGGTGCTGGGGGCGTTGAACAGCATGGCCCGCAGGTATTGCTTGATGTTACGGACTTTGGTGGTGTTATCCCGCAGGCAGTCCATGACGAACTCGATGTGATGGCTGTCCAGCTTCAAGAATTTCGCCTTGACCAGCTCTGCCGGATAATCGTCCCCGGCAACCCGGATGGACTTGCGGCTGGTACAGACAGTTTCCAGCAGGATGTCCACGATCTCGTCCAGTTGTTCCCGGTCTATCCGGGGATTCTGGATGAGGGTGTCATACTCGATGTTCTCCAAAATCAGGTCCCGGTAGATTTGATAGGCCGTTTCCTTTCGGCTTCCAGTCCGTTCCGGCGGCGGTGCCGCTGCCTCGTCCTCGTCCAAAGGCAAGGGGTTTGGGGAATGGATAGGAATGGAATCGGTATTTAATCCCTCTTTCTTTTGTTTTTCTGTAATTAGTTTATCTTTATTTAATTGCATTGGATTTTCCAACGTAGGGTTTTCCTGCGTGGGATTCTCCAACGTTGGATTTTCCAATGTAGGTGAAACCGATGCAGGAATGGGCTGCGGCAGCTCAAAGATTACATAGTCTGCGCCGCGCAGCCGCCCTTTCTCGTCCCGTTCTCTGGAACGCTGGATGTAGCCTGCCTGTTCCAGTTCCCGGATAGCCTGCCGTATCGCATCAATGCTTTCCCGGTTGATACGGGCCAGCCCTTGCAGGGTGTAGTCCCAATCTTCCGGCAGGGAGAGCATTTGGGAGAGTAAGCCCTTGGCTTTCAGGGACAAGGCCCGGTTCCGCAGGTGGTGGTTTGACATGACCGTGTAGCCGCTGTTCTTTTCTACCCGAAAAACTGCCATTTCACGGATGCCTCCTTTCGTTGTAAACAAAAAAAGCAGCGTTCATTTGCTCCCGGTGATGGGAGAAGTGAACGCTGCGCGTACTTGATAATTTTTAGGTTGTGTGGTATATAAAAGGCAACTGTTTTTTCAATACAGCCGCCCATCGGGGTGCGATACAAGCAAGTTGCTATCCGATGACCTCAAAAACAAATTGTACTACGATGGTTTTCAAAAAATGCTGTATCACTACTCGCACCAAACAATGAAAATCCGAACCTTTTCTCGATAGGAGAAAGGTTCGGATTTTTGTTTTATTGGCTCATGGATCGTGCCGGAATTTACGGCTCAGGCAAGACTTTCAATGATCTTGGCACATTTTTCGATGCCGATGACCCCGCTGTCCAGTGCAATATGATAGTTGGCGGCATGATGATGCGTTTTTCCATTAGACTTCTCCTTTCTGGTTCAGTTCACGGTAGGTCTTGCAGATCAGATAGCCTGCAATCAGGAAGGTGAGGACATCCGACATGGGCATGGAGTACAACACACCGTCCAGCCCGAAGAACCGGGGCAGCAGCAGGGCAAAGCCCACGCCGAACACCACCTCACGCACCATGGACAGGGCGGTGGATTCCGCTGCCTTGCCCATGGCCTGCAAAAAGATGAAGCACGCCTTGTTGACACAGGCCAGAATGATCATGCACAGGTAGATGCGGAAGGACTTCACGGCAAAATCCGTGTAGTAAACGCTCTCGTTGGCGGCACCGAACAGGGCGATGAGCTGCCGGGGAAGCAGCTCCACCAGCACCAGTGCAACGGCACCCACGGTGGCTTCTGCCAGCAGCAGTTTCGTGAACAGCTCCTTTACACGGGCGGGCTTTTTGGCACCCATGTTGAAGCCCACCACGGGGATGCAGCCAGCCGCCATGCCCACCACGATGGAAATGACGATCTGGAAGAACTTCATCACAATGCCAACAACTGCCATAGGGATCTGGGCGTACTGCTCCTGCCCGAACACGGCATCCAGTGCGCCGTATTTGCGGATCATGTTGTTGATGGCTGCCATTGCCGCCACAAGGCTGATCTGGGACAGAAAGCTGGTCATGCCAAGGGTCAGGGTACGGCCGCAGATGGAGCCCTTCAGCCGGTAGTCACCCTTTTCAGGGCGAATGATCTTCATGTGCAGCAGATACCACACTGCCAGCGCTGCCGTGACCAGCTGACCGATGACGGTAGCCACCGCTGCGCCCATCATGCCCCAGCGGAAGCCGAAAATAAAAACAGGGTCCAGAATGATGTTCAGCGCCGCACCCGCAAGGGTGGAGATCATGGCAAAACGGGGGTTGCCGTCCGCACGGATGATGGGGTTCATGGCCTGCCCGAACATATAAAAGGGCACGCCCAGCGTGATATAGAAGAAATACTCCTGTGAGTAGATGATTTATTCACAGTGATTTTTTCTTTGCGATAGGCAGACGGATTGACTTTCCACCTGCTTTTTGATACAATTCGGTTAGATGGCGCTAACCGCGATTTATAATATAAAAAGCCCCGAGCAAATGCAACGGATTGCTCTTTGATTTGTCTGATTGCTGCACAAAAAAGGCTAATCGCTTCAAGGAGCAACCATGAACAGCGAGATACTTAAAAATACAATACGCTCTAAACAGAAGGTAGTTTTACTCCATTTTCGGTGCAGTGTCAACCTGTACATCCATGGGCGAAGAATAAGCCAGGCGGAGCATCTGCTCATCAATACCGATTTCACCATGGGACAGATTGCCCGGAAGGGACTATAATCGAACGCTGTGCCGCGCATTGGAAGGCAGCCTATGCGCAAGCGCCGGTTAGCCGCATCTAACTACGCGATCTGCATATATGCGTTAGATAAATCTAACGCTCAAAGGAGTGATGACAATGCGCGAACGCAAGGATTTTTGGGACAGAAACGCCGGCCTATATGACCGGTTTATGCGAAAAGACGGAGCGGCATACGAAATGATGTATGA
>ENA-OPMN01000792-OPMN01000792.1-human-gut-metagenome-genome-assembly--contig:-NODE-792-length-10802-cov-1.885363_pt1 | contig 10802 bp, 10 predicted proteins | sample MGYA00241524_ERZ501745 | MGnify/ENA primary metagenome ERZ501745 (study PRJEB25962, sample SAMEA2042567) | human gut metagenome | biome: human gut; feature: human-associated habitat; material: faeces...
TAGCTGTGGAAGAGGCAACTTTCCCGACTGGTCTATCATCATTGTGCGCAGTAATTTCAAAAAGAACCAAGAAGAAAGCCTGAAAGATTTGGCTCGCTTCTTCAAGGAGTACATGCCACGCTACGGTTACAAATACCTTTGTACCGAAGGTGATAACTACAAGTATTATCAAACACTCGGTTTAAAGCTCATCTATCGAGGAATCTTTGATCAAAACAATTATGGATTGCCGATTAAAGACTTAAATGTCTGACACATCGTTTAAAATTGAGGAGGGGACTTTTCCTCTCCTTTTCTTATATACCGATAAATCAGAATTTAGAAGCAATGGCAAAGCAGCTTTACGATTACTGGTTTGTGCAATTTGACTTTCCAGATGAGAATGGAAGACCATATAAGTCAAGTGGCGGTGAAATGGTTTGGAATGAGAAGTTGAAACGTAAGATTCCTGCATCTTGGGAAAACAAAAATATAGAGGATATTGCTGATGTTTACAATGGTGCAACCCCTTCTACTATTAATGAACAAAATTATGGAGGAGATATTGTTTGGATTACTCCGAAAGATTTATCTGACCAGAAGCAAAAGTTTGTATATCAAGGAGAACGCAATATTTCGCAAGCAGGATATAATTCTTGCAGTACTCATTTATTGCCTCCAAATACAATATTGATGTCAAGCCGTGCGCCAATAGGTCTGTTATCTATTGCTAAGACTGAGTTGTGTACCAATCAGAATTTAACGGCAATGGCGAAACAACTTTACGACTATTGGTTTGTGCAATTTGATTTTCCGAATGAAGAAGGGAAGCCTTATAAATCAAGTGGTGGGGAAATGGTTTGGAATAAAAAGTTGAAGCGAGAGATTCCAAAAGGATGGAATATATCTTTAATAAAAGATTTTGCTACCACATATTCAGGAGGTACACCCAAATCAACAAATATAGAATACTACAACAACGGAGAAATAGCTTGGATAAACAGTGGGGAACTGAATAGTCCTATAATCACTAAGACTACCAATTATATTACAAAATGTGGATTAGAAAATTCAAGTGCAAAGTTATATCCAAGCAACAGTATATTGGTCGCAATGTATGGCGCAACAGCAGGTAAAGTTAGCTTGCTAACATTCGAAGCTTGTTCTAATCAAGCCGTTTGTGGCATTATCCCTACAATAGAAAATATGTTATACTATGTGTACTTCCATATATCATCGTTATATAGCCATTTTATTACACTCAGTACGGGTTCCGCAAGGGATAATATTTCTCAAAATACAATCAAGAATATCTTATTGCCCATACCAACAAGAAATATTCTGAAACTATTTGATGAGAAGATTGGAAGTATCTACCAAATGATTGTAAATAACTATCAACAAATAGATTCATTGGCTATGCAGCGTGACGAACTATTGCCGCTTTTGATGAATGGTCAAGTATCGGTAAATTCTGATTTATCGAACGGTTTATAGCCGTTTTCCCATCGATAGTACGAATAGTTTTGGCCAGTTTCTTTTGCTCAGCAATAGAAATTGGCTTTATTTCAATGGCTTGGTATGCCTGCTCTAGTTGTAGGTTCTTAATTCCTGAAGTTTTGCCCTCAAAATTGAAGAAAGCTCCCATGTTATAAAAGTGCTGAATGTAGAGATAAATGTATTCCGCATCCCACTCTTTTTTCACACGGAATGCTGCGCAAAAGTTTGAACAATCAACCGATTGCAACTTTTCTATAAGGTTAGGCGTTATAAGGCAAACTCTTCCTGTCGATTGTGTGGGGCTGCCTCCTGATTTTTCTACAATTATATCACCTACTTGTAGCAGCTTATTTTCATAACTACGTTTTGAAATATACCTTTTGGGTATATGATTATAATCTTGGTTTTTGATGGGCTCAATATCTGCACCACGTACACAGAAGACTTCGCAAGGAGTGTCTTCCGTATGTGATTCATTGCCCCAATCACCTGATATAAAAGTCTCTATGGTTTCTATTAGTTTCATTATTAAGAAATCAGATAGCGTTAATACTTATTGAAAGGATGACAGATATGAGCGCAACTATCAATGCCCACTTTGCAATTAAACGAGAGTATTTTGCTTCATACAATGATGCAAGAATACTATGGTATCTTTGCTCTTGACAAGCTTTATAGCCTTCTGGTGTGAGAGACATTTGCTGTGAGTTTTCATCAAAATTGATGAGACCCAACCATAACATTTCATGGACCCAAAGTTCAGTTTGTGCATGAATAGAGTCAATATAGTCAAATGTGCATTGTTTGTCAAGATACGTATGGATGTCCTTATATGATACATAGTCCTTACCAATATAAAATTGATTGGCAAGTAAATAATCCAAGATTTTACAGAATAGCCAATATTTCACTCGGCAATCTTTTGATATTTTGGTTTCACTTTTAAGAAATTCTTTAATTTCAGTCATTATATCTAATCGTATATATTTACTTTTGTAGTTTTATTACCAGTTTCTTTTTTCTTCAAAATTAGCTATTTTCTTTGACTCCCAATGCTCGTTGAGAATTTCGTAGAAGCGGTCATATATCTTTCTTTTAATAGACTCAGAGTCAAATTCGTTATCATAATAGCATTGGCTATAATCCACAAAGAACCGCTCTTGCGGCAATAGTTTCTCGTACTCATTGTCCAATACCCCCTCTATGGCGTCCTCTAAGCAGGGTGATATTTCATCGTAACACTTGCTTTGGTACTCTATTGAGAGAATATTAAAAAAGTTAAACGAAGAAGGATAATCATCTGTACCTATGTGAATGTTCCAGGAGTTTATTTTACGAATGGCTCGCTTACAAAGACTGTTTATGATGCCTTTTGCAAAATACTCGCATTGATCCTGTACTTCTTGGATAAGTTTTTCGTCTTCTGTCATACTATATCTATATTATTCACCCAACATTCCCCTAACTTCTTTATCGAAGTCAGAATCAATCCGTTGGGTTTTATTAAAAATATCGTATTCGCTTTCTGCCTTTGTCTTGGCTTGTGCCGCAGAGATTCGCCCTTTGTCGGGCAATATCTGATATTTGCGGAAAGTCAGAAACTCATTGACACTGGCTGCAAATTGCTCCATATTGAACGTGTTTTCACGCTCTATAAGGTCTTCTATATAGTCGAAATATCCTGTTACTACACGTTCCAACCGACGGATTTCATTTTCCTGCAAATAGTTCTTGGCTATTGACACATCCGATTTCAAGATACGCCCATCGGGAGCATTCTTCCATGTAGTCAGCCCCATGTGTTCTTGGGTATGGTCAGCCTTAGTGTAGATGATTTCTGCTGCTGTTTGCCCGGTAATGGCATAGTGAAAACGGTTCTGTATCATGGCATAGAAATCGTGTGTGGTAGGCGAGTTCTTGTCATAGTCAATACTGCACTCTGCATATATATCGGTAATCTGTTGCCAAATACGCCGTTCACTGGCACGGATGGAACGTACCCTTTCCAACAATTCACGGAAATAGTCTTTTCCGAATACTGCCGTTCCCTGTTTTAAGCGTTCATCGTCAAGCACAAATCCTTTTTTGATGTACTCATTGAGAATCTTGGTAGCCCACTGACGGAACTTGGTAGCTTTTGGAGAAGATACACGATAGCCAACAGCAATAATCATATCAAGATTATAGAAATCAACCAACTCTTCAACCTCGCCTCTTATGCCTCGATTTACGACGGTTGCAATTTTTGCAACCGTCGTGTCTTGCTGTAATTCTTCCTCTCTAAATATATTGGCTATGTGGCGGCTAATACCTGATTTGTCAATGCCGAAAAGCTCTGCCATAGCTTTCTGCGTACACCAAATGGTCTCGTCTTTTATAACAACCTGCACCTTTTCCTCTTTATCGGGAAGATTGTATAACAAAAACTGTATTTCGTTACTCATTGTTTCCTACATTTTCGTTGAACTGCAAAGCATCCAACTGCTTCATAATTTCCTCTTCCAACCGATGGCTTTCTTTAAATTGCTCGGAGAGTATTTGTTTATAATTTGCCATACGGTTGTTAAACTCTTCTTCCGTTATATCTACATAATCTATCTTGATGTCGAAATATTGTCCAGCAGAAAGAGAATAGCCCTTTTCCTTTATCTCATCGTAAGAAACAGCTACGGAAAAATCCTCTACAACTTCTTTGTTGCGGAACGTATTGACTATTAAATCTATCTCATTATCAAGCAAACGTCGTTTCTGGTTATTGCCTTCTTTATATTCTTCACCTAATTTGCTTGCATCAATCAAAATTACTTTATCTGCTGTTGCCGACTTATCAAAGAATATAACGGACACATTCGTTCCGGTAGTAGCAAATACATTAGTAGGCATTGATATACATCCACATACTATATGTTCATCTACAATTTTTTGAAGAATATTATAGGCAACAACATTGTTACGTTTTTTTGATGTAATAAAACCAGTTGGGACTACGACAGCTGACTTCCCTGTATCCTTTAAAGAGTTTATTACATGCTGTAAGAAACACAAATATATTCCCATCTGAGGCTTTTCGGGATTGATTTTTTTAACCTTATTCGGAACTCCAGCCCAAAACCGAATCGTATCAGCAGCTAATGTATCACGATACTCTGGAAAATCAAGTTTAAATGGAGGATTTGAAACGATAAAATCAAATTTCTTCAATGCGCCACTTAATTCTGTATGTGATGGTTCTGTCAATGTATTGCCCTGTACAACATTTGGCAGAGAAGCAGACAAACTATTCAGAATAAGGTTTAGACGCAACATTTCACTCGACTTTTCTGATATATCCTGACTATAAATCGAGCATCTATCTTCTCCTATCTGATGAGCAAGAGCCATAAGCAATGTACCTGTTCCAGCCGATGGGTCGTAACAAGTCACGCCTCGTAAATCTGCATTGTCCCCGACCAATAATCTCGCCATAACTTGGGCTATGGCACGTGGAGTATAATATTCGGCATATTTACCACCTCCGGCATTATTAAATCCCTTCAGCAAATGCTCGAATATTCTTGAAAAGAAGTCATACTTCTCAATAAATACATGTTCAAAATTGAATGAAGCAACATTACGCATCAGCGATTTTGCAAATTCATCACGCTTTTGTTGGTCAGTTACAAATGTTGTTATGGCACTGAAGATATTTACCTTACTTTTTCCGGAAGTTGTTACAGAAAAGGTATCTGCATTGATATTGGCTATATCTATTAATGTAGCATCCAACAATGTAGAGAAATCTCCCTTTCCTGTGAAATTATATAGATGAGAGAGTGTATGTTCAGGTTTAAGTCTCGGCACAGAAGCAGGCAAATAACTGAAAAGGTCTTCTACCTCTTCCTCTGTAAATGTATCATATTCGGCATCCCACTTTTCTGCTTTGCTTAGCCGTTCTCCGTACATTTTATCTCGCTTGGCTTCATAGCCGAACTTATCATTAAAGAACTTGTACAGAAACATTTCTGTGACAATTTTATATTCGCTTCCTGTTCCTGCCAAACCAAATGCACCTGTTGTACTTTTCAAAGAATCAATCAGGGCAATCGTTGATTCTGTTATATTTATATCGCTCATAATCAATATGCAAAATTACGTTGTTGGAAATATTCTGTTGTGATAAGATTGTTGATATATTTACGGTCTGTCAAATTTGCCTTAATTCCAAGGTCTATTAATTTACGACCAATAATAGCCAATACATCACGCTTAAAGGCATCTTCATTATCCAAAACATTGATATTCAAGAATAACATATTGTCTATTTGAGACTTCATCTGTGACAGATTCTCGGCTATTTCATATTCGTGTGCAGATATAATAGGCTGTTCACGTTTTTGATTTTCCTCCTCAATCCGCTTGTGAATACGAACAAAACGCTCATCACCCTTATATTTTTTCTTCAAGATATTATTCCGTCTGTTTATTTCCCGAATCTTTTTCATTACATTATCCATGTAATCAATGCTGTCTTTTGCATCTTGAGTATTTTGCGGAACAAAACCTTTTTTACGGAAATATGCTCGGAACTCATCTGCAAGGATGACATATTTTTCTTCATTCCTATCAAAATTGGCATCAAATTCAGTTTGTACCTTTTCGCAACGCTCACGAATATCATTGACAACAATTCTCAGTTCCTCAGATATTCCCTTTTTGAACTCAAATTCCAATTCTGACAGAGCGACATTGATTATTCCGGCAACATCTGCTTTATGCTCTGTACTTTCAAACAGATTCATCCTCTCTATGCGATGCGTAACCTCTGTAACCAAAGTAGGAATACCACCAAAAGCCAAAGACTCTATTTTTTCTTTCAATTCATCATCACCAAAGGCTCTGACTTGATTCAAAATAGCTTTAGCATCATTCAATACTGACCGTAGTTCATAGAGCCTGTCTTTATCCTCAATTTCATCAATTTCCTGTCTGAACTCTTCCGGATTATCGCAAGTGAAATTAAAGAGAATACTCTTGATTTCTTTCATTTTCGCTATTATCTCTTCCTTATCTTCGATAATAGCATTACCAACAGGCTCGTCCTGTTGGATCTCCTTAATATCCGCTGTACGGTTTAATTCTCTCAGATAGCGGTCATTTGTAGAATCAAAGTTTTCCTTTATATCTACAAAGTCAACCACATAGCCATATTTAAAATCTTTATACGGACGATTTACACGCGTAAGAGCCTGTAACAAATCATGACCGTCAAGACTACGTCCCAAATATAGTTTCTTCAACCTGGGAGCATCAAATCCGGTAAGCAACATTTGATTGACAATCAGTACATCTACTGTCTGCTGCTTCTTATATTCTTCAATATATGCCTTTCTTTCTAATTTGTCTCCTTCATCATGCAATATCAGAGAGGCACGTAATGGTTTGGCATGACCATACGCAACCATTGGCTCTGCTACCATTCCCAACTGTTCTTCCCATTTATCTTCAATGCGCTGCGCAAATCTAAAACGCTGCTGCCATAAACGAAACATTTCACGAGCCTGTGGATTTGTTTTGCACACGATCATTGCCCCGATAGAATCATCAGCTTGTTCTTTTCTGAATCTTCGCAAATCAGAAATGATATAATCAAGCAAAGCATTCAGGTAACTTTCATGCTCAATTATTTTATTTTTGTCTATATCACTTTTCTTGACCTCTACGTTTCCAGCCAATTTATCAAGAATGCTCTCAATACGCTCTTTATAAATGGTTTCTATCGGTTCACGCATCAGTTTTAGCGTATAACCATCCGCTATCGACTTATCATAATAGTAGGTGTCAATGTAATCACCAAAGACACGCCAAGATTCTTTTTCTTCTCGCAACAAAGGAGTTCCTGTCAATGCGATTTTTACAGCATCCTTATCAGCTTCCAGAAGATTTGCAAGAAAACTACCCTGTGGACTATATCCTCTGTGTGCTTCGTCTATAAAGAATACACGCTGAAGATTAGTATTATAGCCTGACTCTATCTGTATTTTAGTGGAATCCTCCTTAAATTTCTGTATGTTTACAACCATTATTTCCGCTTTACCCTCACTGTTCACTACAGGGGTGGTATCGCGGATATCTTTCATTAAATCATCCCGACTATTGACATTCCTTACGACTAAGCCACGTGCAACAAACTCATCACTCGCCTGCTCCATCAGCGCAATACGGTCCACTATAAAGTAGAATTTAACAGCCGTCTCGCGTTTTGCATAATAATCGGTCAAACTACGAACTGAATAATACGCCAATGCTGTCTTGCCACTGCCTTGTGTATGCCATATTATTCCACTCTTGACACCTTTAGATAGTTTTTTGCGAATAGCCAATGATGCAAACAATTGCTGATAGCGCATCACATGTTTTTCAAGAGTTGTGATTTTACTGCCATCTTCCAGCTCTATAGTTCGATTAACATACGCAAAGCCATATCTTAACAGAAACAAAAACCTCTCCCGGCAAAGCATTGATGTCAAAACACGATTCGTTGGAGTATCTACCTTCTTATTGGTTTCATAATCGGGCAAGTTTTTAATAACGATACAGTTCCTATGTTTGAGAACCTGTTTTTCTGAATCTTCCGTCAACGCTAAATATGGATATTTCGACACGAAAGTAGCATCAGCCTCTCTAAACACATTAAAGAAAGCTCTCTCTTTTGCTGCACAACAATAAAATGCACCTTGTATCGGAACTCTGTTTTCATTATCGTATTCCTGATTATTGGAAAAAATCATCAATTGGGTAAGATTGATAAAGCGACGAAAACTCTTGCTCTGCATCCGTTTATTAATCCTATCCCGCTCTGCTAAAATTCCATCGTGATTATTAGGCTTCTTGACTTCGATAAAAGCTAAAGGCAAGCCGTTTATAAAGCACGTAATATCCGGACGGAAGCTATCACCGGATTCGACATTTTCGCATGTAAACTCTGTCGTAACGTGCCATTCATTATTATTCGCATCAGCGAAATCTATCAACTTCACACCACTGTTGGAAGAAAGCATAGTATAGAATTCCTTGCCCAAATCATCATTATTCAAGATTCCGACAATTTTATCCAGTAACTGGCTGCATTCCAAGTCCGTCAAAGCAGGATTCAGACGTTTTACTGAACGGATAAAAATATCCGTCAAAATATTCGTTTGGGGATTGTATGATGTTAAATCATCCAAATATGTATAACCGAGCTTGCAAAGATGCAATGCAGCCGGGACTTGTACTCTTGTATTCTCCGTAAAGTTTTTCATTGCATTTTACCTTTCCTCTTTATCTGTTATCAAATCCTTTAAATCCACCTGTAAAATCTCAGCAATCCGCTGAAGTGTTTCCAAATTCGGCTGAATTCTATTGCACGCATAAGCATTGACCATGCTAAAACTTTTATCAAGTTGCTTGGCTAACCATGTCTGGGAGATGCCTTTATCCGACAAAACAGTCTTTATTTTATTTAGCTTCATTGTTTAATGCGATTTTATAGTGCAAATATAGCGAATTATATTCGATAATGGTGTATATTTGCATTAAGAAAAGGCTATACTTAAATAAGTTATACCTCAAAACAGTTGAAATTAGACATATTTATGCAAAATCTTCGATTACGAATATAACAGTAAGTACAACTATCCTCAAAATCACTGAAGTTGAATAACAATGGGAAAGACTGTAACAACATATTTAATCGACGGAGATCCTAAAGGAACTCAATATGCATTCATTAGCAACAAAATTTGCCAAATGTTTGTCGTACCACGTTCTAATCTCTCCTATTTGAATACACAAGAGAAATTACAAAAACCTGCATTCTATATATTACTGGGGGAAGATGAATCAACCAAGCCGCAGGCGTATATAGGTGAAACGGAGAACTTTAAAGAACGTGTAAAAGACCATGATAGCAAAAAATCGTTTTGGCAAAAAGCACTCATATTCGTATCGAAAGATGCCGATATGACTAAAGTTGATGTGCAATACCTAGAACATAAAGCGATAGCCGAAGCCAAGAAAGCAAACGCTTTTGTTTTAAGCGATAATAAACAAATCCCTAAAGCACCGAATCTACCAGAGCATCAACAAGACTCAATGGATGAATTTTTCGAAGATGTGAAATTTCTGGCATCATTTATCGGTTGCAATATTTTTGATGTATCACAACCCAAAGAAGAACATCTATTCTACACCAAAGGTAGAGGATGCAATGCAAAGGGCTTCTATAGTTCCGATGGCTTTACAGTCCTAAAAGGAAGTACTGTTGCCAAAACAATGGTTCCGTCTTTCAACTGGAAAGAAAAACGAGAAAAGATGCTTCAAGATTACACTTCTACTGAGAACGGAATATTGGTATTGACATCAGATAAAACTTTTTCAAGTCCCAGTACTGCCGCAGATTTCTGTATTGGTAGCAGTAATAATGGCTGGTTGATATGGAAAGACAAAGATGGAAACACATTGGATTCAGTTTATAGAAAACAGCTGGATTAATAACATATCAATTGGAAGCATATATGGAAGAAAAAGGATTGTTTGGAAATTAGCAGGAATGTAAAATACACAATCAATTGAAAATCAATCTATGTCAAAAGCAAAGCTAAAAAAACACTTGTTGTCACTTACAAAAGAACAGATAACCGACATTGTTCTTGAACTATACGATGCACGTAAAGAGGCAAAAGATTATCTGGAGTTTTATCTTGCCCCAGATTGCAACGCTGAATTAGAAAAGAGCAAGAAAGCTATCAGAAACGAGTTCTTCCCAACTCGTGGATTTTCCGAAAAGCCGTCATTTGCCAAATGTCGAAAAGTCATTTCCGATTTTCAAAAGCTAAAACCGGAGCCGACCACTGTTGCCGATTTAATGTTGTTCTATATCGAACAAGGATGCGAATACACACTTGAATTTGGCGATATGTGGGAACAGTTCTATACAACACTGGAGGGAAATTTCGACAAAGCTATGCGCTTTATCTTTCTCAACGGATTGTTAGCCTGTTATTACGAACGGATTGAAAAGCTTATTGATAGCGTATCGGATTGTGGTTGGGGATTTTATGATACATTACAAGATATTTATTCTGAATATCGGTAGTGGTTTTAATCTTTGATAAAGCCTTGCCCTACACAAAAAAGTAAGGAACTGAACCTGTGCGCATAATGGCACAGATTTAGTTCCTATCCTGTCCCTTTAAACTACTCCATTGATTCCCGAATAATACGCAAAGTTTCTTTCTTATACTCTTTGCGGTCATATTCAAATCCTCTGCACATCCAGCAACTACACGGAGTTCCTGTAGTTT
>ENA-OPMN01000793-OPMN01000793.1-human-gut-metagenome-genome-assembly--contig:-NODE-793-length-10801-cov-2.533501_pt1 | contig 10801 bp, 9 predicted proteins | sample MGYA00241524_ERZ501745 | MGnify/ENA primary metagenome ERZ501745 (study PRJEB25962, sample SAMEA2042567) | human gut metagenome | biome: human gut; feature: human-associated habitat; material: faeces...
CATTATAATATTCGCACGCGCGTATAAGGACGGAAAAAGGAAGGAACCCATACGAAAACAGCAGACGGAAAAACAAGGAAAGACGGAAAAGAAGCAAGTCCGAAGGACAACCGGACAGGTTACGAAACACAAACCACAGAGCTCTCAAAAGTGCTGACTCCGCAAACACAGGGGAAAAACTCCAAGCAAGGAAATGCAGAGAAGAAAAAAATCATTTTCTTACATCTCGACGGTTGTTCGGAAACACCATCAACTTCAAGAACCAATACTTACACCCAAACAAAAGCAAAAAACATCTACTTTATCCATCAAGCTACACATATTCCAATCCACAAATAAAAGACAACCTGTTCTATTTAAAGAAGAAAAATTTTCAGTAGATTTGCACTATATAAAGATATACAATGAAGAAAATAATTATCGCCATCGATTCATTCAAAGGCTGTCTAACTTCAGCAGAAGCAGGAAAAGCTGCCGAAAAAGGTATCAAAATAGCAGGAAATAAGATTGGAGAGGTTGCTGGAGAAATCGTGGCAGGTTATAAAAGTAAGGCGGGAGGTACTTCTTCAACAGGCAGCACAGCACCAGATATCATTGTAGATGCCAAAGATATTAAAGAACATGTAAGTGATGAGGAATAGTAATGCAAAGTGATTTTTCACAGGGAAAAGTCTGGAAAAATGTTATTAATCAGGCAATTCCGCTTATGGTCGCACAGCTTATACAGATTCTGTACAATGTTGTTGACCGGATATACATTGGGCATCTTCCTGTTATTGGAAGCAATGCTTTAACAGGAATAGGACTGGTTTTTCCTATTACAACACTTGTTGCGGCATTTACTAATCTGTTTTCAACAGGTGGTGTGCCGCTCTTTTCTATGGCAAGAGGAGCAAAAGAAGAAAAGAAAGCGGAACTTATACTAGGACAGGTTGTATCACTGCTTTTTATTACATCGCTGGCACTTATGGCGTTATGCTATATATTTAAAAGACCAGTACTGTTCCTTTTCGGAGCAAGTGAAGAAACTTATGTGTATGCTGACCAGTATCTTAAAATATATCTTCTGGGAACGATATTTTCAGTGTTTTCAACCGGACTTAACGGATTTATTAATGCACAGGGATATCCTAAAAAGGGCATGATGACAGTTATGCTTGGTGCAATTATTAATCTCATTCTTGATCCAGTGTTCATATATGGGCTTCATATGGGAGTTGATGGTGCAGCAATAGCCACAGTAATAAGCCAGGGCGTGTCTTTTATGTGGGTTTTAAGTTTTTTTATGGGAAAGAAAACATTTTACCATATAAAAAAAGAAAATCTGATTCTTAAAGCAGGGATGGTTGGAAAGATTACATCTCTTGGAATATCAGGATTTGTTATGCAGGGAACTAACTGCCTCGTACAGGTTGTATGTAATAAAATGCTGTTTATGTATGGCGTAGGAATTATGACTGTAATTAATTCAGTCAGGGAGATTCTTTCTGTTCCCGGTAGTACGCTTGGAAGTGGTGCCCAGCCTGTTCTTGGCTACAATTATGGTGCAAAGCAGTATGAAAGAGTCAGAAAAGCAATTAGATTCACGGCGGCAATAGGATTTTTATATATGCTCATTGCGTGGCTTACTGTAATTATATTTCCGAAAGAGATTCTGTCGGTATTCACGACTGATAAGGCTATGATAGTTTTAGGAGAACATGCGTTAAAGCTGTATTTTTTTGGATTCTTTTTTATGTCATTCCAGTTTGTGGGACAGTCGACATTTACAGCACTTGGCTGTGCAAAGAGGGCGGTATTTTTCTCGATATTCAGGAAAGTAATTATAGTTGTTCCACTTACAATTATTCTTCCTATGCTTGGACTTGGAGTTGAAGGAGTGTTTATTGCCGAGCCAGTATCTAATGCAATAGGCGGTCTGGCAAGCTTTACAACAATGTATTTTACACTTTACAAAAAACTGCCGGAATAGTATTCTAAAGACAATGATAGCAAAGGTGCCATCGCTTCTGTATAGGGAGCGGTGGCTTTTTTAAAATCTTGGAAAGAAGGATAATTTATGGATATATTTGACATAATAGGACCTGTGATGGTTGGTCCGTCAAGCTCACATACAGCAGGTGCTGTCAGAATTGGTTATATTGCAGGAAAACTTATGGGAGAGCCAATTGCAAAAGCAGAAATCCTTTTATATGGTTCGTTTCTGGCAACAGGAAAAGGACATGGAACAAGGAAGGCACTTGTTGCCGGACTTCTTGGAATGAAACCGGATGATATGAGAATTCCGGACAGTTTTGAGATTGCTAAGGAGCATGGCATAGAGGTTGCTTTCGGAGAATCAGCATTAAGAGATGCACATCCGAATACAGCCCAGATTTTCCTGACATCTGTAACTGGTAAGAAGCTTGAAGTTGTTGGTGAATCACTTGGAGGATCACGAATTAATATTGCTCAGATTGACGGAATATCTACGAATTTTTCAGGTGATTATCCGACACTTGTTGTGCATAACATGGATCAGCCTGGACATGTTGCAGAAGTTACATCAATGCTTGCACACAAATCAGTTAATATTGCTGCCATGCAGTTGTACAGGGCTGGCAGGGGCGGCAATTCAGTTATGGTGCTTGAGTGTGACCAGGAAGTGCCAGAGGAGGGGATTAACTGGTTAAGACATGCAGAAGGTGTTGTCAAGGTGACTTATCTTGGCTTGGAATAATCATAATGCAGAATTTGATTAGCATAATTATTGGTGAAAAATGGAGGATTTATGGCAGAATATCATTCAATCAGTGACCTTGTGAAATTAAGTATTAATAATAAGCAGGAATTATGGCAGGTTGTTCTTACGGGACAGGCACATGACAAGCTTATGTCTGAAAGAGATGTATTTGCACAGATGAAAAAGATGTATCAGGCTATGAAGAGCGCAGATGAGCAATATGACCAGCAGTTGAGGTCACCAAGTAAAATGGCTGGTGGTGATGGATATAAAATGCGCATTTATAATGAGTCTGGCAGAAATATATGTGGTGATTTTATTGGTGTGGTTATGGAAAAAGCATTAAAGATGGGGGAATCGAATGCATGCATGAAGAGAATTGTAGCAGCTCCTACAGCAGGTTCATGCGGTGTTATTCCAGCTGTATTACTGTCTTATGAAAAATGTTTTGGTGTTACAGAAGATGAATGTGTAAAAGCGTTATTAATTGCGGCAGGAATAGGTGCGGTAATTGCTGAAAATGCATCTATTGCAGGAGCAGCAGGTGGCTGTCAGGCAGAGATTGGTTCGGCAAGTGCAATGGCAGCGGCGGGACTGGCTTATATGCAGGGAGCAGATAGTGAAGGATGTGCAAATGCCCTGGCACTTGCTTTAAAGAGTATGCTGGGGCTGACATGTGATCCGGTTTGCGGATTAGTTGAGGTTCCATGTATAAAGAGAAATGTTTCTGGGGCAGTCAATGCAATTACGGCGGCACAGATGACAATGGCAGGTATAAAGAGCGTAATTCCTGCAGACGAGGTTATAGATTCCATGAGAAGAATCGGTAATGATATGCCGGTATGTCTTAAAGAAACAGGTGAAGGGGGACTGGCAATAACACCAACTGCAAAAGTGTATAAGCAAAAGTTAAATAATATTGACAACTAATGTCACAAAAGTTGACGAAAAACTGACAAAAAATACTGTTTTTTTTAAAAATATGGCAAAAAATCTGTTGATTGACAAAAATAATATGCTATAATATAGATGATTGTAAAAGAGATTGAATTTGTTTGAATGAATTTGAATGATTTTACAAGTAACATTACACACAGATATAAGGATAACTCCATAATTCCTTATATTTGACTATATTTCTATCCCCTCTACTCATCCCCGGTTCCCCCAGAACCGGGGAAGTTTTTTATGCGCGGATAGCGAGGAGAATATAAAAATGCGCTGTAATCATGCTTGCATGAATTGAAACTTTTTTACATGTGGGCATCAGTATATGCTATAATTAAACAATATGTTTACATTCAGACAATACCGGCTATGAGTAAATAAATAATCAGAGGATGGAGTTAGTTATGACACGAAAAGAACTTAATGAAATTAAATCACAATATACATTAGAGGACTGTGGAATATTAAGGTTATGCGGCTGTTATGTTGATGGCGAGCGAAATAAGATAACACAGTTTAATGAGAATTTTCTTAATCTTCCGGAAGAAGAGAAGCATAAATATTTTGATATATTTAAGAAGACTCTTTCAGGAACACCAGGAAAGAATCTGGTTGATATGAAGTTTAATGTCGATGCGTATGCTGATGAGGGCGCAAGAACATTTTTAATGAACTTAAGAGACAGCGGACTTAAGGATGACAGACTTCTTAACGAATTCTATGACAGGATTATCAATAATTATAGCTATGTAGGTAATTATCTGATTCTTCTAATTAATCAGGTATATGATATTCCGGCGGTTACTACTGATAATATAGAGATGGATGATGCATCTGATGAGGTTTACAGCTACATTTTATGCAGTATATGTCATGTGAATCTTTCTAAGCCGGGGCTTGGGTATGATGAGGAGGACAATAATTTCCACGATAAGAAGCAGAATCATATGGTAGATGTACCGGATGTGGGATTTCTGTTCCCGGCATTTAATAAGAGAAGTGCAGATGAGGATATGACACTTTTCTATACTAAAGATGTCAGTGAGTTTGAGGACGGGCTTATCGACTGCCTGCTTGACTGTGCGGTTCCGCTTCCTGCAAAGCAGCAGAAGGAAACATTTACATCACTTGTTAATGAGGCACTTGGTGAAGAGGCTGACCTTGAGATTGTGAAGAATATTCATGAAAATCTTGAGCAGATTATAGAAGAGAAGAAGCAGGAAAGTCCGGCACCGGTTATGCTTGATAAAACTGAGATGAAGGATCTGTTGGAAAAAAGTGGTGTTAAAGAAGAAAAGCTTGAGAATTTCGAGGAGCACTTTGAGATGGCTGCCGGTGAACATGGAAAGCTTGTTGCATCAAATGTTTCATCTGGTAAGAAATTTGAAGTGAAAACGCCGGATGTTGTCATAAAGATTAATTCAGATAAGACAGATATTGTGAGTACACAGGTAATTGATGGAAGACAGTGCCTTGTAATTCAGATTGACGAGAGACTTGAGGTTAATGGGATTTCAGTTAATCCTGATACAGGTGAGGTTATAGACAGAACCGCTGAGGGATATGTAGAAGAATGATAATGGAGGATGAGTCTGTATGACATTGAAGAAGTTGCTGCATAATTTCAATGGGCATCTGCACACGGTTAATTCCCACAGAAGGCTGGTGAGAAAATACTGCTTTAAGCTTGGATTATACAGGCAGGGAATGATGCATGATTTGTCAAAATATTCGCCATCGGAGTTCATACCAGGGGTTAAGTACTATCAGGATGGACACAGAAGCCCTAATAATGCCCAGCGTGAAGATGAAGGTGTTTCAAAGGCATGGCTGCATCATAAGGGTAGGAACAAACATCATTTTGAATACTGGATAGATTACGATGTCGATGGTAACAGCACTATTCTTGCAGGAATGAAAATGCCTGTGAAATATGTTGCTGAGATGTTTTGCGACAGAGTTGCAGCGAGCAGGATATATAATAAAGACAAGTACAAAGATTCAGATCCATTGGATTACTATATTAAGGGGCTTGGGCATTATATTATGCACCCGGAAACAGATGAACTTCTTCACAATCTTTTGAAGATGCTTGCTGATAAAGGGGAAGAGTATACATTTGCATATATAAAAGCAAATGTGCTTAAGAAATAGAAAAAAGGCGGATTTTAGCAATTTTTTGGTGAAACTTTAATATTTTGACAAGAAAAAGGTTTCTAAAATTGGTGTAATAGTGTATAATTTAAAGAACAATATGAACAAGAAAATGTTCTGGTGAATAATTTAATAAGAGGAAAGGGAGGTCTTATAATGGGGAAAATGCATACTAAGGCCGAAAGAACTGAAAAAGTTGAAGAGATTAAGGCTGAGAATAGGAAGAAGGTAAAAGAGATCAGGGCAAAGAAGAAAGAGCTTGATGCTGAGGTTAAGAAGAAAGCCAGACAGGTTGCCGCTGATAGAAAGAAGAGAAGAGCGGGTATTACATTCAGACTGTTTATGCTTGCTATTGTACCGGTAATTGTTATGGTACTGGGGCTTATTACAACTACAGTATTCAGTCTTAAGTCAGGACTGGAAGAAGAGGCCATGGATGGACTAGAACTGTTAAGTGGGGCAGTACAGAGTTCTTATGAGGATATTAAAGGCAACTATGAATATAAGAACGGTAGATTATTCAAGGGTGGCGAAGAATTGACTATTAAACCGGCTGCACTTGATATATATGTCAAGAACTCCAAGAATGATGTCCAGGTTACACTTACATATGGAACCAAGAGAGTTCTTACAACGCTTACTGATAATAAGGGAGCAAGATTAACGGGAACAGATATATCAAGTGAAGTGTGGGATGTAGTTAAGACGGGAAAGACATATAGAGATACTAATTATAAGGTAGATGGAAAGAGATACTGTGCAGTATATGTGCCACTAAAGGATAATAACCAGGTTGTAGGATGTGTATTTGCAGGACAGCCTACATCAGATATTACAAACTATATAATGCAGAAGGTTGGAACAATGCTTATAGTTTCTGCAGTAGTACTTATATTAGTAGGAATTGTGGCAACATTTATAGCACAGAGTATTTCAAAGTCGATTAAGAGAGCAAGTGTATCTGTAACGAAAGTTGCCGGAGGAGATCTTACAGTAGAGGTTGATAAGACTGTACTTAAGAGAAAGGATGAAATCGGAGACATGGGCAGAGCCCTTGAAACTCTTATAATTAAGTTAAGAGAAATTGTTGGAAGTCTTGCAAAGTCTGCAACAGATCTTGGTGAGTCAGGTAATTCAATTGACTCTATGGCTTCACAGTCAAGTGTTGCTGCAGGAGAAATCAGTACAGCAGTAGAAGAGATATCTAAGGGTGCAGTATCACAGGCAGAAGATATTGAGACAGCAACTAATGAAATTATGACAATGGGTGAACAGATTACTCAGATAGTTAATAATATTGCTGACCTTACAAAGACATCTAAGAACATGGAAGAAGCCGAAAATGCTTCACAGGATACAATGATTGAATTAAGTGATGCAGTACAGAGAACTACTGATGCAGTTGCAAGAATTGCAAAACAGATAGAGACAACTAATGAATCGGTAGATAAGATTGGCAATGCTGCTTCACTTATTGCAGATATTGCAAGCCAGACAAGCCTGTTATCACTGAATGCTTCTATTGAATCTGCAAGAGCAGGAGAAGCAGGAAAAGGATTTGCAGTTGTTGCATCAGAGATTCAGAAGCTTTCATCACAATCTGACAGCACAGCAAGTAAGATTCAGGAGATTATTACAGATCTCCAGAATGATTCGAAAGAAACACTTGAGGTTATGAGAAGTACAGAAGTTCTTGTAAGAGAGCAGTATGAAAAGCTTGCAGCAACTAAGGAAAGATTTAAGGAAGTTGGTAATGGCATTAATGTTTCAAAGCATGGAACAGATGTTATTAAAGGCAATGCCGAAGTATGCGACAGTTCAAGAGTTACCGTTGTTGATGTAATATCTAATCTTTCTGCTATATCAGAAGAGAATGCTGCTTCAACACAGCAGACAACATCTTCTATGCAGGAGCTTAATGCAACTATTAATATTCTTGCAGAAACAGCAGCTAAGGTTAAGGAAGTATCAGACCAGCTTAATGAAGATATGAAGTATTTTAAGATGTAATCAGAATAAAAATACCGGTTAAGTTTGTATATATTAAGAACTTAACCGGTAATTTTTTATGCTTTTTCTAGTACATTTATTAATTCCTTTAGCTGTGCCCGGATTTTCTTACGATTGATATCCGAATAACCAATTTCGTTGGCAATCTTGTAAAGATATTCCTGAAAGTTCTGTACAATCTGCGGGTGATTGAAATCAAAAACCATGCTTGGCAGGGCTGTACGGATAAGCATTGCCTCTGATCCTTCGTTAACAATTATACATATGTTATCATCTGGATCATATTGTATCGGAACAAAGAAATAGTCAGCATGTGTATCCATAATTCTTATAATATTCTGCAGATGCTTTGCATAAGAACGGGGCGTGTAATATACAGCTGTCTGTTGTCTTACAACAGGGAAAATAACCGGAACATGGCCAGCTATAACTTCTTCAGCAGTTGCCAGTGGACATATATCAACATTGCGTAAATCATCAAATACAGTGGATAACTGGTAAGAGGTACGCAGATTTACACCAAGGCTGTCAGGATTATTATTAAGAAACTCTGTTATCAGCTCTTCCGGCATGGCTGCTGGAGGAAGGCTCAATCCCTTCTGGATATGGTTTACATGGGTGTTTAAGATACGGTGGAAACACTTAGAAACATCCTCTGCTGATTCATATATATTCATGGTTGGCCTGCAGTAGGATAAAAAAGTTTTGAATTCGTTTTCTTTAATAGAAATAACTGCAGGTTCGGTTGTCATAACAGTAAATGAATTATCACTTACCGTTGAAAGGCAGTCAGAGTAAACTGCAACATGCGGAGGATAAATTATGCTTATTTTTGAAAACAGATTATCACGCATGCGAGGATAGTAGTAAGATTTCACCCGTCCGGTAATATATGCCGGAACCCAGTAGAAAAACTCTTCAAAAAACTGAGTGGTATTAACAGGAGAAGGGGAAATCTGGCATATAGTATATCCATAATCTATCAATCTGAGCAGAAGCTCCTGTATAGAATTAAGAATTTCTTTATTATCAAATATACTGTAAACATCATCATCAATCCATACATATACTGTACCATGGTCTTCAAGGGTAAGAAGATGGTTGATAAAACTGATAACAGCCTGTTTTTTTCCTTCGGACTTATAAAGAATACTGGTAGCATTGGGAATTACGTCAATGGATTTTATTCCCATAATATTATTAGTGCCTGATGAAGAGATATTTTCATTAAGAATGCCGTCAACCAGTGTATTGGTCTGAGGAAGCTCATCCGCCAGCCACTGGTAAAGCATATCTGAATATTCAGGCAAAGGTCTGGAATGATTGAATCTGCTATAATCAGATGCAAGAGCCAAAGCCTTTCTTTGATAGCTGAGTTTAATTGAAGAGGCAAAATAGTCCGACATTCGTCTTAAAATTTCCTTATTACGAGGACATTTTCTCTTACCACTGCGATACAGGCTTACAGCAGAATTATCGATGCCAACAGCACCAGCCAGAGTTGTGTTATTAGTGTTTGTTATATCCATCAGAAACTTAAATTTGTCATTAAAAGTCATAAGCTCTCCTTATGCAAATGCGTGAACGCCAGAAATAATAAGCGTTGTAAGTGTGCGTGCCATTTCATCAAGAGTAATACCGTCAGGGTTAGTTATCCATTCATAATACGCGGAAATCATTCCGCCAGCGACAAAGTTAGAAATAAGAGGATATTGTTCAGCAGGAACATTCATCTTAATATCCTTGTCTACCAGCTCTTTGAGAAGGGTCTCCTGCAATGCTTTCTGGAGTCTGTTAAAAAGCAGGCTTCCGTTGTCTGAAGCAAAAAGGTCTCTTGCAATATCTGCATCAGACATAATTGTATTAAGAAATGCAAATAAAGTCTGAGGTGAGAACATATTATAATCCTCAGACATAGCGCACAAAAGATCTTTAAGAGATGTTATAAGCTCATTAATTCCTTCATCAAGAACATCATTGACAGTTGAATAATATGTGTAAAATGTTTTTCTGTTAATGTCAGCCTGTGCAGCAAGCTCAGTAACTGTTATTGAATTAAGCTTTTTCTTCTGCATAAGCTCAACAAGTGCTTCGTAAATCGCTTTTTTAGTCTTTAGAATTCTGCGGTCAGCTTTAATTTCATGTGCAGAAGTAAAACTGATTTCTTCAAATTTTGCCATAATAAACTCCTATTAATCAGATTATAAAATATATATAAAATTGTTATGAAAATACTATGAAAAATGTATTTTGCAGTTAACTATATTGTACAACATTTGCAAATGATAGTAAACAAAATACGACAAAATGTTACATAAGTGCCAAAAAGAAATTAATTGACCTTTGAAAATATTTGTTAAAAAACATACAATGCTGATTGGAAACATATTGTATGATATTGGAACGTTTGTGTATTAACTTGTGATTAAATAGTAATACGCGGATAAATGATTTGACAGCAAGAGGTATCAAATGAGAAAGAAAAATGCATTTATTAATGTAACAGCCAGTATGGGGAGAGGTCTTTTATACGCTTACCTGTATATTATGTTCAGACCTAAGATATGTTATCAGAGCAGAAAAGCTAAAGAGGAAATTGAAAAAGGCGGAGTCATATTTATTGGCAATCATGTGGGACATAATGACGGACAGATGTTTTATATGCTGTTTAAGAACAGTGTCCTTATAATAGCCAAAGACTGGGCTGATAAGAAGATTCTAAAGTGGCTTACAAGCGGTGGTAAGTTTATTTCTGTAGACCGCTTTGGAACAGATATTACATGGATAAGAGGAGCATCGGAGCATCTTCGTGCAGGAGATAATATGATAATTTTCCCAGAAGGACATACTTCTAAGACAGGGGTTATGGATGAATTCAAGCCGGGCTTTGCAATGTTGGCAGTTATGTCAGGTGCAAAAATTGTTCCGGTATATAATGACGGAGAATATCATAAGCTGTTTGGGAAG
>ENA-OPMN01000797-OPMN01000797.1-human-gut-metagenome-genome-assembly--contig:-NODE-797-length-10763-cov-2.894191_pt1 | contig 10763 bp, 11 predicted proteins | sample MGYA00241524_ERZ501745 | MGnify/ENA primary metagenome ERZ501745 (study PRJEB25962, sample SAMEA2042567) | human gut metagenome | biome: human gut; feature: human-associated habitat; material: faeces...
GTGCCGAGGCAGGGGGCTTCCACGATGCCACTTGACGAGTTTCCAAGTACGGCGTAGCACTCGTTCATAAAACTGAGGTAGCGCATCTGCCCAAGAGAGGGGTAAAGATGGATTTTTCCTGGGTTTTGTTTCTCTACCTCTGCCCAATAGTCGTTGATTTGATTGCCGCCAAAATCTGCGTTAGCTTGTGAAATAACTATCGAGGCGTCTTTCATGCTATCGGTTAGTTCAACTATATGATTGGCCATCCGAAGGTTGTACTCCAACGACTCATTGGTCTCAGGGTGAAGTGTGACCAGAATCCATTTGTTGTTAATGGGGATTCCGATATTCTCCGCCAATTCTTGGCGACTCATCAGGGAACTTCTTCGGAAGTTGTCCAACCCAGGCTCTCCCACTACCCAAACATTGGCTTCGCTATTACGCATGCGAATTATGTTTCGTCCAGAACTTTCGACCCCAGGGAAGTGAAGAGACGACATCATCGTGACGGCATTGCGAACCTCATTGTCAATAGCGCCAATCGTGACATCACCTCCAGAAATATGGGCAATGGGTATGTTCATCAACAACGCAGCACTACAGATGGGTAATAGTTCATAGCGGTCACCCAAGACAACAACTATGTCTGGCTGCAACTCCGCAAAGGTCTTTGCAAAGCCCAGACTGCACCGTCCCATCGACTCTACAATGCTTTGTTTTGAGCCACTGTCAAGCCCCATATCCACCTTCGCCGAGATAGGATACCCATCGTCCTCTATGCACTTGTAGGTATAACCGTGGCTACTCATAAGGTGAGCGCCCGTTACTACAAGCTGGAGCGCAAGGTGCGGGTTGTGCTCAACACCATCTATGGTCCAACGAAGCAATCCGTACTCAGATCGAGCAGCTGTTATTATACAGACTTTCTTCATCTTATTTCATATTGATTTATTGTGGAGAATATTGGACTCGAACCGATTACATCTTGTAATGCTACACAAGTACGCTATCCTATATTGCTAATCTCCAACCATTTTACAATATCATTTTTATCAATTTATAAAACTTATGACAACCTCCTAAAAGTGGTAAGTTTCTTAATTCATACTCACCGCTATTAGTAAAACCAAGTTTAAGAAAGACTTGATTGGAAGCTATATTCTGTTCACTGACCCAAACTATATGCTCATGCATACCCGATATTTTTCCAAAACGATGAGCAAACTCGATAATTTGTGTGCCATACCCTTTCCTTGTTTGAGAATAATCAACACCAAAAGAACTCTCTATCGTTTTATTGCTATCATCTATATCACAATAGCAATAGCCGACACACAGATTTTGCTCGTTATAGGCTAAGTACACAAAACGTGTTTCGGAAGTCATACACCTCTCTACATACTTGTAAAGATTATCTAATTGGGGGGGGGGTAATATGTCCAGACCATTTTATATTATTCTCATCGCAACGAAGGTGATAAAAGTCATTAAAGATTCTTATCTGAACTGGAACAAAAAACAACTTATTCATATAGTCTATCATTTTTTTAATTCAAGTGGGCTGCAAGGGACTCGCACCCTTTGGTTATCGGACTATCCATTCATACCATTTTCATCATATCTAATCCCGATTTGGCCGCGAACAGCCCAGCCGATGATCCAACCCACCTTTCCAAATCGCAGAAACTGATTTTTTCCATATTATTTGAATTTTTAAGAAAGTTATAAATTGCAATTATGCCAAGCATAAATTGTGTAAATGTACAAGCTGTAAAACCAAATAACAGGAAAGATATAGAATCAATGACAATCAAGATCTATTTAAAAATTATCCAAACGAACAGAGCTTGGGATATTCACTACTCTATCCGCAAACCAAATGGTATTCTCCAAACCATCGTTCTCACATTTCTCGAACATAGGCAGACGATTCATCAGCTCCCAAATTGGACGAGTCATTACACCATTATCATTTGTCTGAGTAAGGAAGTCAATCTGTGCCTCCTTATCTTTCAAGATAACAGCATTGAGCCAATAGTTGGAAATTGTATTTGGAGAATCTACGAAGAACCCGATATCTGGTACATTCTTGAAGTACTCCTCATATTCAGCAGCGACCTTACGCTTGCTTGCAACATACTTGTCTATATTCTCCAACTGAGCACATCCCATTGCAGCATTGATGTTTGGCATACGATAGTTGAAGCCAATATGGTCATGGCGGAACTCCCAGCGATGTGGAATCTTCGCCTGGGTAGTAATATGCTTGGCATAAGCTGCCAACTCCTCATCATTGAAGAGCATCATACCGCCGCCACCAGTAGTGATGGTCTTGTTACCATTGAAGCTAATCGCACCAATCTTACCAAATGTACCAGTATGCTGTCCTTTGAATGTAGAACCAATACTCTCTGCTGCATCCTCTACAAGTTCGATATGCCACTCTTTACAGATAGCTGCAATCTCATCAATACGGACAGGATGACCGAATGAGTGCATAGGAACGCATGCCTTGACACGACGACCGGTATTCTTGTTATAGCAAGCCAAGTCATCCTCTTCGAAAGCGAAATCCTTACTTTCTGGAAGTTCTCCCTTGCGAGCGTTCTTGCGAACCTCTGCATTCTTCTCAAGCCATGCCTTCAAAGAATCAGGAGAAAGACCCATTGTTGAACGATCCACATCGATGAATACCGCATGAGCTCCAATATAACTCAATGCATTGCAGGTTGCAATGAAAGTAAGAGCCTGGGTCAATACTTCATCATCTTGCTTTACACCGACGAGCAACAAGCTCATGTGAAGGGCATTTGTTCCACTAACACATACCACCGCCTTCTTTGCACCTGTGTATTTTGCCATATCCTCCTCGAAACGATCGACAAACTTACCTACGGATGAAACGAAGGTTGTGTCAATACACTCGTTGAGATATTTCTTTTCATTACCTGCAAAAACAGGAACTGCCAACGGAGTAAACTCCTGGTTGCCATAAACCGACTTGATAAAGTCTATTGTTTTACTAAAATCTGCCATAATATTAAAATTTTAAAAATCCCTCCAACCCACCCAGTTGCTTAGAAATAATTCAACATTGTTTCAAGGTATGGTTGGCACCATTGGAATATTTCAACCAAATTATTCCATATCCACTTTGTTGCTATTATACTATTATACAACCATACACCTGCATTAATTAAAGACTACACTCTAGACCCGCAGGTGGTGAGCTTCTAGAGGAGTCTCTTCATCTTTCTTTTCATACTCAATGAATTTATTTTTATAGGTCATGGGTTTTATGTCTGCGACCATTTATAGACAGGTTTTACATTTTTTGATCCAAGTTCTTACCTTTTTCCTCATGCTCGAAGTTAGGTATAAACTTCTTGATAGATGTCACGATTTCAGCCTTGGTGAAGTCTGGCTCTGCAAAGATACCCTCCAACTCATCAAAGAACTGGTTAATCTCCGGCATCGGACGGCGGGTCGTCTCCTCAACTACACCGAGTGCAGAAAAACGAGTCATATTGATTTTCTCACCAGGAATATAGAATTCCTCGTAAGCTTTCTCGCCAGTAGTATCACTCTTGAAGTAAACAACAGGATAGTTGTCACTCTCGTAATCCATATCTGCTGCATACTTCTTTGCCTCAGGATCATTCTTGCACTCCACTTTCTTGAATCCTTCTGCCTTTACGAAGTCATCGCAGATAGATGAGAAGGTAAGCATCTGCTCTTCACCCAGCTTTGGGAAGAACACCTCCCCACCATTACCTAGGATACAAGCCAACATGCAAATCTGGCCAGACTCCTCAGGAGATACAAAATAGCGCTTCACATCAGAAGGTGCTGCCAATGGCTGCTTCTTCTGCAAACGATGAATCCATCCATCTGGCAAAGAGCCATTTGAGAAAGCAACATTAGCAAAACGAGCTGTAGTTACCTTGAAATGCTCATTGTATGCCATTACCAAGTCTTCCATGATTCGCTTGCTGGCACCCATGATGTTCACAGGATTTGCTGCCTTATCGGTAGAGACGCAGAAGAAATGCTTAGGCGGAAACTCACAAAGTAAATCCATCAGTTTCTTTGCCTTAATATCGTTGTTCTCGATAAGAGCCTGAACGCTATACTTATCCTTCTCGGAGCGAACATGCTTATGCGCAGAGAAGTTGGCTACAATATCAAAGCCTTTCTCCTCACGGAAGATACGCTCAAAAAATGGGTCAGCGAAATTGAGCGTGTAACAGCGGAATTCATCTGGTACATAAAGCCCTTCCGTGCTTCGAACGTCACGAACTAGCTCCGCCAGGCCGTTCTCGTTGAGATCGACCACCACCACGCTCTTAGGTTCAAAACGCAGCACGGCTTTGATAAACGAAGACCCAATGGATCCCGCTCCACCAATCACACATACTTTCTTACCCTTTATCTCCTGAGTAAGAGTTTCCTTGTTTGCCTTGATATCCTTGGCAAACATACTGACTGGACGATTAATCACATAGTCAGCGATGAATTTATTGAGGTTGAACACGTGAAAATGTTTTTTTGTTTCCGATAATAAACGGTAAATATTTGTTAACGAACCACACTATAAAGAATTCAGAAAATGTCACAAGCAAAAACTGAAAAAAATATTGTCAAAGAGTTGAAAAAGGTCTGGTATTCTTGCAAAAATTCCTCTATAGATACGTAATAATAAAAATGAGTGATGAAAATAATTATCGAAAATTTTCCGGCCCATTCAAGAAACCACTGCCTTTTAATAGAACATGAAACATCTACTGAAGCAAAAATTCCAAGAATAGCAATTGCTAGAAAACATAACTTGTTGCCATAATCGTTAATATACATAAGAATTGGTGTTTGCCTTGGAGCAATAATTGAAGATTGAAAAATACCTACTTTATTACCTATTTTAAAAACAGCATTTCGAGCAACAACAATAGAACTCTTTGGAAAGATGTCAATGCCAGAATCATTAATTATACAGTTATTACCAAATATAAATCTTCCGCAAATCGAAACAGAACACCCATTATCTATATGGCCTCCCTTATTCTGTAGCTTGTGTTTCAAGCTATATAGTTTACTTTTCCTATAAAGTTTTCTTAAAATAGTCATTTTACCCATATACCTTTTGCATTATCATTTAATATCATTTTTAATTGAATTCTACAGATGACAGCCTGTACTCCATAAGCTACAGTAGGTAGAATAACAATGCCTTCAGCCCCAAAAATCCTACACGAGTAAACCAACACCGGCCACGCTACCAAACTTATCACAACATACGTTATTAATTGTAACCGTATAGCTCCAATTCCATTTAACAAATTCATATATATAGACCCTATAGTCATTGCTAATATAAAAAATAGCATAGAAGCGGACATTCGATATGAAACATGTACGCTATCGCCTATCCAAACTCTGTAAGCAAAAGAAGAAGCTATCAACATCACAACACCAAATCCACAAGAAAGGACCCACATTACTTCTAATTTTTTTGTAATATTTTTCATCCACACATAATCCCTTTTTGTGAAAGCATCAGTAAATGCTGACCAAAAAGGTGTCACAACTATAGTCGCAGCCATGTATATAATATTAAAGTAACGATTGGCCACATTATACTCTGTTAGACTTAATGGTCCAGCTTCACGTGATAATACAATATTTACAAGTTGGAAAATCACTATCATACATAAATAAATGACGAAAAATTGAATTCCAAGACCAATAATATTACGTAGAAGGCTAAAGCGTATATTCGCAAGATTTGGCTTGTATTTTTTATATTCACCACGATTAAATAGTATTAAGGAAGCAAGCAGCATAACAATACAGGGAACTCCTGAATAATATAGAGCAAGGTTCATCAAACTGCCTGAAGTAGTCTTTGTTAATATATATATTGCGAATAACGACAAATATTGGCCGACTCCTTGGATGATTGAAGCGCAAGCTGGTTTTTGGTCTGCTGTTAATAGAGTGCCAAAAATGTTGACCACCATATTTAAACAGGTAAAACCACATACGATGGCAAAAACATATTGAAGATCAATACGATAGCTTTCATCAACTTTAAGAACAACCGCCCAATCAACAAATGCATTTGCTATTAACAAAGCAGAATACACTACAAGCATAATTGTTCCTATAACAAAGTATGTAGTAGAAACATATTCAAGGGCAAGCTCGTCGTTTCCCAATGCTTTTGCCTCAGCAAACTTATTTCTAAAACCATTTCCCAAGCCAAGATCAAAGAAATGAACCCACCCAATTATTGTTGCCAAAGTGAGCCAAATACCATACTGAGTAGGGTTTATGTAATTAATAGTCAATGGGATAAGAAGAAGAGAACAGATAATGTTAGCAATTCTGACACATGTTGTAATAATAATGTTTTTATAAGCCAGTTTACTTCTCTCATCACTTTTTTTATAAAAGTTACTAAAAGACCGAAGATTCATAAGAAATATTATTAGTGTTTATTACTAGGACTAGCTCATTAGTGCCACGTTAAAATCGTAATACTAATGGCTCTGTTTCCATTATTCAACATCACATCGTTAATTACTCCATTACATACACCAGAAAATAGATTTCGTTCCAACAATTGCCATCAAAAGCGGAACTACTCCCATCCATACTTTTTCCAATCATAAAAACAAATTAATTTTCGCATGTATGACGAATGATTAGACTTGAGAATTTCCGCCATATTCTCTTCAATAAACGAGGCCAACAAGGGCAGATCTTCTTCTTGTATATTCAAGTATGGTATCAGCACAACAGCTCTCCATGTATCTTTACCCGTATAGGTAGAAATAGCTTCTTGCAGAGTCATTTTCTTGTCCTCATCAGAAACACATTTATACGCCTGAAATTCAGTTCCTTTCCTCAATTCATAATGCAAGTTTAATGGATTCGTCTTATATTCTTCATCACTATGTATTCCTACATTAGACAAATACTTATAGATTGGGATATAGATGGTTGGGGTTCGTTTAGTTATCGTTAAAAGACTTTTAGTAAGAATTTTCTCTGCATCATAAAATTCTTCCTCTTTTAAAACATCTCTCATAATATCCATAGCTGACAAACCTATATATCCATTTGCTGTCATATACTTGTCTATTGCCCCAAACCCGCAAACAACCTGGATACTTGAATCCATGTTATCTTTAGGTGAGTTCCAAAAATCATTAGTTAAATCTTTTGACAACTCAGTTGCAATTAATGGTAATGAATCGGTATTCAGAATTGACCTGTACTGATTTATGGGTTTATTGGAGAATTTCCCCAATACACCTTCCCATGTTGGAGTATCAATATAATGGCGAGAAAAACCTGATCCCCAAAAAAGGAAAGGAGCCTTATCAATACTTCTTAAACTACTTATAAATTCATCCCTAGTCATAACAAATCAGGCATTATACTATAACAATACAATATAGGGGTTTATCAAGAGCGTCCTACATGGCATCATCACAGACAAAAACTATGGTGATTATATATATCGTATTACTCACCTCCCATGAAGCGCTGTAAGGCGGACATGATTCTGAGTTCTTTGGCAGAGGGGGCCTTGACACCTTTCGTCGCACAGTCTAAGAAGAATGGGAGGCTCGGGGCAAGGGCCTCACGAAGTTCCGTAGGCATGAGCATGTGCCATTCATTCTTTTCATCGTCGCAATAGGTGACAACGAGTAGATATTTCTGGAGGATGTAAGGGGTCTTGCGTTGCTTGCGCACCACATAGGTGTCGTCGCCGCCGCGCACAAACTCGTCGAGGATTTGGAGTTCGGTCTTGCTGAGTCTGCTGAGAATCTCAATGGGGTTGTCCATGACATCCAAAGCGATTCTGCGGCTGGTCTCGTCTTTCCGAAGATTGGGGCTGACATACAAGTCGAACTTCTTGCAGACCTTTAACATTTTCACCTTCGTAGTGGAGTTTATGATCTGCTGCAACATTATGTTGGATGACTTGAAGTCTTTATTGGGAATCGTAATCATTGTGTGACGTATAAGTTTGTGGAGTAATATATTGCGACGGGTAACAGCCGTTAATCGGTCGCTAACCCTTACTGGGGTGGCTGGAGGGATGGATATTTTGATAGGCCTCTTGAGCATTGGGGGCAACAATATGATTGCCCCCCAGAATGTTGATGATGACCTGTGGGTCTTGATGTTCTCTGAGATTGTCGATGGCGCAATGGTACTGCTCGGGGAACATGGCGCGCAGAAGACATTTCACACGGGAGAGGTCCACTCTGCTATTCTCATTCAGAAATCCTTGAGCTCTCGCTATCAGCGTCTGATAGCAGACATCGAGGGTGTCAGAAACGACACTTGAGGTGGGCGTACGATCGAGACTCTCAATGAGCGATGGCAGTTCAGCCTTCACACGGTCAATGACGGCTTGGACAATGTGTTCGTCCACAACCACGTCTGTTGGCTTTGTCTGTGGCGTTTCCAATTGCTTTGCCGTGGAAGACGGGGCTTCCAGCTCTTTTGCGGGTTCTTCGTTCGACTCTGAAGCATGAGAAACGGAAAACAGGTCAAAAAAGTTCAAAGAGCGTAGCCCAAGAGATTGGCTTTGCTTATAGCTAAGGTATGCAGCAACGGCTATTTTTGCAACAATTAGATCTACTATCATGGCAGTCAACGATTGAAGTGTTATTTACGGCGAGCTATTAAAGCATCATTGATGCGGGCGCGAACGTTGTTCACGCTTCTTCCAGAAGTGAAGTTTGTGGCGAAAGGCAGCAGGAGCTGGATAAAAATCTCCTTGACAACAGTCTCCTCAGTGAGTTTGGAGTCTTGGTCCAGCATAGAGACGACAACCTTGGCGAGTTCTGTGGCGTTGCGGGAGTCACGTATTTGGGCGAGGAAGCCCGGGATGCGGTCCTTGCTGATATAGAGGGCGAGGTTCTTGGGCTCGGGAGAAGCAACCTCGGGGGAATGGTCTTCAGCGGCTTCCTGCTTGCTGAGTATTTGCTTGGCAAACTGGTCGCCATTGAAGTTTTGTACGGCCTTTGTGGCGTTGGGTAGAACCTGGACGATACTGTCGTGGATGCTAATTTTTACGTCGTTCATAATGTGGTTTTGGTTATTTATGAGAAAATGGGTAATTGAATTGCGAACTGAATGAATGGATTATGAATGGATTGTAAATGGATTGTAAACGGTTATGAATGAATTTGCATTCGGTTGCGCCATTTCGTAATTTTGTATAAGACAAGCTGCACTCGGCAATTTGAAAGCACGCTTTCATTGCGCTCATTTGCATTGTCTTTGAATCCGTAATCACCGTCAACAACTGGCAAGGTGAATCATTATCAACTTCAAAAACTTTCAAGGCAATGAAACAAAATCGCAGTCCCACCAAGTCCGCAGAACGGCGGCAAAACAATTCGATTACGTATCGGTCTCGTATCGTTTCCGTATCGATCTCGTATCAATCCCGTATCGTTCTCGTATCGTCCTCCTATCGTTCTCCTATCGTTCTCGCTTCCGGAAGCGGAAACAATACGGAAACGATACGGAAACAATACAAAGCCGATATACTTTGGAAGGGAGGACGATACGAGGATGAGGCTTAGCGGATACTTGGAGGTAGGGCTCCTAAGGTCAAAAACACGGTGTTGGCGGTGTGCGACGAATGCCTTTTGAAGGGTTTTCTAACAATACGACAGGAATTTACCCCCCCCATTTAAAATCGCCCACAAATATTTTGCAATAAGAAACAATCTGTGTACCTTTGCAGAGATTTTATTTTTTAATTTAGCGTCTATGAAAAAGATTTTTGTTTGCAGCCTGGCCTTTTTGTTAGGGTCAAGTGGCGCAATGGCGCAGAGTGTAAGCGACCGAGTCAAGCTCAACGAGAAAGAAAGCGTTGGCATGACCCTGTCCCGCTTCTCACCTGTAAAGCCAAAGAGTGAGGATGCGAACGCCTTGTTGCGTTATCCGATGTTGCGTTTGGTGCGACAAGACGAACCAACGAAGCCGAGCATTCCCTATGCGGAGCGTACATTCACGGAGCGCAAGGCCCAGCACGCCGCCCCCAACCAAGTGGGCGACATCATGCGTGCCGCAGCAGGGCGTGAGCTTTGGGGAAATGTCACTTACAGCAATGCGTGGGAATCCTACGACTACAGAGGATTCTACACTTTCGACACCAGTGTAAACCCATTGCAGATGCAGATGCTGGGTACGAACGGCAGCTTCTACATGGAGGGAAATGGTGGAGCAGTCTTCCAGGATGGGACCCTCTACGTGGTGCGCTATGCCACCTATGGAAGTTACTTCTTCATCTACATCAACACCTACGACCCCGAGACCTTCGTCCAGATGGGTAGCACTTCGACCGAGGACGTGACCTTTGTTGCTCTCGAGACCGCCACCAATCCTGCAACGGGCAAGACATACGGCGTGTTTTACAACAGCGATGCGACGGGCTTTGTTCTTGGAACAGTCGATTACACCACCATGACACGCAAGGATTTCGGCGCTCTGGAGCACCCCTACGTCGCATTGGGCGTGACCAAGGACGACGTGATCTATGGTGTGGCAACCGATGGCAACCTTTATCGCATCGACCAGAGCACCTGCGAGGAAACCCTGATCGGCAGCACTGGCGTGGAGCTTCTGCTGAGCGACGGCGGCCACTACGGCCAAAGTGGCGAGATCGACACGAAGACGGGCATTTTCTACTGGGCTTGTAAGGACGCCCAAAAGAACGCTGCCCTCTACACGGTTGATCTGCAGATGGG
>ENA-OPMN01000800-OPMN01000800.1-human-gut-metagenome-genome-assembly--contig:-NODE-800-length-10751-cov-1.960920_pt1 | contig 10751 bp, 8 predicted proteins | sample MGYA00241524_ERZ501745 | MGnify/ENA primary metagenome ERZ501745 (study PRJEB25962, sample SAMEA2042567) | human gut metagenome | biome: human gut; feature: human-associated habitat; material: faeces...
AAACTTCTAAGTGACTACGAAGTAGTCATATTATATCATAATTCTCGTGCAGTTTTTCTGCACATGTAAAGTTCCGTAAGGAACTTTTAAGATGAGCACTCTTGTGCTCATTATACCCTAGAACAAAGAATTATATAATTCCTCATACTTCTTAGCTGAACTCTTCCAAGAGAAATCTGCTTTCATTCCTCTGTCAACTATCTTGTTCCACTCTCTCTTGTGGTTATAGTATACGCTCTTAGCATAATTAATAATCCCAAGCATTTCGTGGGCATTGTAGTTAGCAAATGAGAAGCCTGTTCCTGTACTCTCATATTCATTATATGGCTCAACTGTATCCTTAAGACCACCTGTCTCTCTAACTATAGGCACTGTACCATATCTTAAAGACATAAGCTGGCTGAGTCCACAAGGCTCAAACAATGAAGGCATAAGGAATGCATCACAAGCTGCATATATCTTATGTGACATCTCCTCTGAATAGTAAATATTAGCAGATACTCTGTCATTATATTTCCAGTCAAAATGTCTGAACATATTCTCATATTTCTCTTCACCAGTTCCAAGAACTACAAGCTGTACATCTTCTGCACATAACTCGTCCATAACATAAGCAATTAAATCGAGACCCTTCTGGTCTGTAAGTCTTGATACTATACCTATCATAAACTTGCTCTTATCCTGTGCAAGTCCCAGTTCTTTCTGGAGAGCAACTTTATTCTTCCACTTTTCTTTACGGAAAGTAATCTGATTATAGTTAGCCGCAAGAGATTTATCTGTCATAGGATTATATACTTCGTAATCTATGCCATTAACAATACCACTAAGGACATTAGCTCTTGCATTCATAAGACCATCAAGATTCTCACCATAGAAAGGTGTCTTAATCTCCTCTGCATATGTCTCGCTAACAGTAGTTACCCTGTCAGCGTATACTATGCCACCCTTAAGATAATTAGCATCTTTATATGCTTCAAGCTTATCTGATGTAAAATAGCTGTCATCTAATCCGGTAATATCCTTTACCTTCTTAAGATCCCATATACCCTGGAACTTAAGGTTATGTATAGTCATTATTGACTTTACACCATTGTAGAAATCCCCAAGTGCAAAACGCTCGTGTAAATATACCGGAATAAGACCTGTCTGCCAGTCATTGCAATGTATTATGTCTGGCTTAAAACCAATAACAGGTATTGCTGACAAAGCAGCTTTACTAAAGAATGCAAATTTCTCAATATCTTCGTGTATCCAGCTATAAGGCTTTGGTCCTCCAAAATAGAATTCATTATCAATAAAATAGAATGTAACTCCATCATACTCCATTTCAAATACGCCAACGTACTGTGTACGCCAAGCTAAATCAATATAGAAATGAGTCTTGTATACCATCTTCTCTCTGTACTCCCAAGGAATACATGTATACTTTGGAATCATAACACGAACATCAAATTCATCCTTATTAAAATACTTAGGAAGCGAACCAACAACGTCAGCTAAACCTCCTGTTTTAATGAAAGGTACTGCTTCTGATGCAATAAATAAAACATTCTTCATATAATCCCCTTTCTATACATCTATGTAACTAAATGTATAAATATAATCAATGTAATAACTATATTAAAACATATTTTTCAAAATATATCAATTACCAGTATCTTCTTACACCAATTATCTGCATTCCGATATTAACTGAAGAAACCTTTACATAATCACCAGGTACAGAAGCATGTATCATCTGTCCTCCGCCGATGTAGATACCAACGTGTCCCGGGTAACATATTACATCACCTGGCTGTGCGGCACTTATGCCACCTGATACAGCAACGCCTCCATATGCCTGTGAACTTGATGAACGGGCAACACCAGATATACCTGCCTGTGCAAGTACATATGATACAAGACCTGAACAGTCAAATCCACTTGGTGAAGCTCCACCACTTCTATAAGGAACACCAACATATCTGTAAGCTATTGAAACAATGTTAGATGCAACTGATGAATCATTATTAGCTGATGTAGGTATTGATGTAACTTTTGTCTTAGTTGTTGTCTGACCGCTTGTTGCAGCTGCTCTTGCTGCTTCTGCCTGTCTTTTCTGTTCTAATGCCTTAGCAGCTTTTTCATTAGCTTCTGCTAATAATTCGTCAAAGTTGCTGATATCACTCTGTGCAGCATCAATTGCTGTATAAAGTGTAGCCTGCTTGTTAGTAAGCTCCTTCTGCTTGTCATTAAGAGCTGCCTGCTTAGTCTCTAAATCACTTTTATATTCAGCGATAGATGCTGCTGTTGCAGCCATCTCTTCAAGCTTGTTACGATCATAGTCATATACCTGCTGCATATAACTTGCCTTATTAATAACATCACTCATATCAGATGCTGTAAGGAATACATCTGAAATTGATGTTGACTGGTCTTCATACATATATTTAATTCTTAATTTAGTATCATCAAACTGTTTCTGCTGTAACTGTTGTGCAGCTTCAAGATCAGCGTTAGTCTGGTCAATCTCATCTGAGAGATCTGCCATATCCTGTTCTAAAGAACTCATCTCTGTAAGAAGATAGGCAGCCTGCTGCTGCAGCTGATCAAGTTCATTCTGTTTATCCTGCTTCTGCTGTGTAAGTGTACTGATTTCGTCAGCAAATGCTGTTGAACCTATAATTGTTGTTCCCGCAATAGTTGTTGCCAATGCTGCTGCAGCAAACGTTTTGAATACTCTTTTACGCATATATAAAACTCCTAAATATTACAATTTTGTTAAAACATTTTTACAAATACGTTAATATTATAATATACAAAGTTCAATATAGCAAGAAAAAACCGCAAAAAAGCTGATAAACTGTCAGTATAATTCCTAAAAAACCATCAAACTGCTGTCTGATGAAGCCTTATATTATCTGATATAAGTGCTATGAATTCTGAATTAGTCGGCTTGCCTTTGCCATTGCTGATTGTATATCCGAACAAATCGTTAAGAATATCCGGATTGCCTCTGTTCCAGGCAACTTCAATAGCGTGTCTTATAGCTCTTTCAACACGGCTTGGTGTTGTGTCAAACTTTTTGGCTATAGTTGGATAAAGGACTTTGGTAATACTATTTATTATATCCGGATCATTAACCGCAAGTGTGATAGACTCTCTCAGATACTGATAACCCTTTATATGTGCAGGAACACCAATCTCGTGTATCATTCCTGTAATCTCATTCTCAAGGATATGTTTGTTATGAGGAATACTGTCGTTAACCGATTTTTTTATATTGACAGGCTTTATATTAATAATTCCTCCAATATATTTAATGCGGTCAATCAGCATATTATTATCAAATGGTTTCATAACATAATATGTAGCTCCCATATTGAAAGCATCCTCTGTCACTGCTTCCCTTCCAACTGCACTAATAACAATAAATGCAGGATTAACACAATCATTATCCTCCCTTATCCTCTGCATAACAGTTAGTCCGTCAATCTGCGGCATAATAATATCAAGAAGTACAATATCAGGCTGTGTCTTTTTAATGACATCAACTGTATCCTCGCCATTCGTTGCTGTACCTACAACATCTAACTGCGGCTCTCCATTAATAACCTCTTTGATTACATCTACCATTCTCTTGTTATCATCCGCAATTACAATTTTCAATGGATTCATAAGCAATTCTTCCCCTCGTCATATAATAATATATAAATATGCTTTCCGCCAAAAGAACCTATCTTTCAGCACCGCATAATGAATATATTTATTATTATATATTTAAAAATGTAATTTTACAACGAAAACGCATCGCAACTATCGACATAATTCGACAAATAAAATTAAATCATATAAATATATTGGCATTATAAACCTTTTTATTTAGCTTCATTATTGCAGATAATAATATCATCAGATAAATTTCAAATAAATTTTAAAGGAGGAAAACCATGCTTATTAATAAAAATACATTTTCTAATAAATTATTAAATAAGTATATTTACTGGTCAGGAATAATAACACTTTTATTTATTCTTATTACATCTTATGTAAACTATGTTAATAAGCATTTTCCTGAACAGATATATATAACTGAGCAAAGCGATACAAGTATCAATCTGTCACTCCCCGTTACCGGAAGCGTTCACGACACGCAGAATGGTACTGATAACAGTCTTGCAAATGCTGATTTCAGCCGAGAGGTTACTTTTATAACCGGCAGTCCTGGAAGTTACCACATCGACCTTCATCTGTTCGGCTTCTTATTTTTAAAGACAGTAAATGTCAATGTAGTTGATGAAAAATACGTCTATCCCTGTGGCTTTCAGGCTGGCTTATATCTGAAAAGCAGCGGAATACTTGTAGTAAAGACCGATTCCATCGAGAGCAAATCAAGTGGTACAATAACCCCCTGCGAAAATATTATTACCAAAGGCGATTACATTTTAAAAATCAATGATGAAGAAATCAATTCCAAGAAGCAGTTATCTTGCAAGGTAAATGAATGTGCCGGCGAGAAGCTTAATATAGAATTACTGCGTAATGATGAAATAATAAATGTAACTGTAACCCCTGTTGAGGATAAAAACAGTGAATATAAGCTAGGTCTGTGGGTAAAAGATGATGCACAGGGTATAGGAACAATAACTTATATTGATACAGATTATAACTACGCTGCACTTGGTCACCCGATAACTAATAATACCACCGGCAAAGCCCTTAATATTAAATATGGCAGATTATATAACACAAGAATTCTATCAATAATAAAAGGACAGAATGGCACTCCTGGAGAATTGCAGGGAATTATAGACTACAAGAACAGTACCCCGATAGGAACAATTGACAAGAACAGCTCTTACGGAATATATGGAACAATCGACAACTCTATTGTAAAGAAGCATTCTCTTTCACTTATGAGTGTCGGTTACAGATACAGTGTCCACAAGGGTAAAGCATATGTAAGATTTTACAGGAATAATAAATATGATGACTACGAAATTAAAATTACACAGCTTAACAATAACGATTCCAAAAATATCAGTTTTGTTGTTACCTCTGAAGAACTTCTTGATATGACTAATGGAATTGTACAAGGTATGTCTGGCTGTCCTATTATTCAGGACGGAAAGATAATCGGTGCTGTAACACACGTTCTTATTGATGACTCAAGAAGCGGATATGGCATATATATAGAAAATATGCTTAATGCTTCATAAAATTAACAGCTGGTATATACATACCAGCCGTTAATTTTTCAGAGTGCTTTTACTGTTCCAGATATAATTATTATAATAACTATATCTAAAAATCACAACTCTGATTTCACTTTATCAGCCATAATCTTTAATTCTTTGGCATTCTCAAGCACAGAGTCTGTAAGTGTCTCACCGGATAACATTCTGGCAATTTCATTAAGACTATCATCTCCTGCGACCCTCTGGATATTACTGTAGGTCTTATTATCGTGTACACTCTTTTCTATTATGTAATGGGCATCTGCCATAGCCGCAATCTGTGGCAGATGTGTTATACATATTATCTGATGCGATAACGAAAGCCTTGCAAGCTGATTAGATACCTTTGAAGCCGTCTTACCACTTATACCTGCATCAATCTCATCAAATATAAGTGTCTTATCTGCATCTTCTGACATAACTGTCTTTATGGCAAGCATAATTCTTGAAAGTTCACCACCCGAAGCAATCTTTGATAATGGCTTTAAATTCTCACCAGGGTTCGTTGATATCATAAATCTTACATTATCACAGCCCTTTGAAGATAAAGATGGTTCTTTAGCAAAATCTATTCTGAACTTTACATCTAAAAAGTTAAGATTCTTTAAAGAAGCTATGAATTGCTCTGCAAGCTTTACTGCTGCCTGCTGTCTTATGGAACTTAGCTTTTGGGCTATATCCCACGCCTTACAGCATGCTTCTTCATACTCTTTTTTCCTTCTGCTTATAAGCTCATCAAAATTGTAATAATCTGCAAGCTTCGCATTAATAGCCTTTAAGGTATCATTAATAGCCTCTATTGAACTTCCATATTTGTTCTTAAGATTATTAATAAGATCAAGTCTTTCCTGTAGTTCGCTAAACTCTCTTGGATCATATTCAGAGTTCTCTATATATGAACTGATACTGTGTCCGGCATCACGAATAAGTCCTTCAGCATCAGACAAAGTATCACAGCACTCTTTCAATACATCATCATATTCACTTGCTGTTATAAGTGACTTTAATGCAGTTCCTATCATATCACTTATATTATCATTACCTGAATTCAAAAGCATATCTGCATACGAAAGCTCATTAGTAATCTTCTGGTAATTATTAAGCTTATGATATCTTGCTTCAAGCTCCTCATCTTCATCTGGCTGTATATCGGCCGTCTGTATCTCATTAGCTTCATACTCAAGAAATGCTATCTCTTTTTGAAGTTCATCTTTATCCTTATCAATAAGTTCTAACGCTTTCTTTGCTTTAACCATATCTTTATATGCATCTTCCATAGCCTCTCTTAATTCAGCTATTTCATCAGCACAGAATGTATCTACAACCGTCAGATGATTAGCATCATCCATAAGTATCTGGTTATCGTGCTGTCCATGAACATCTATAAGATAGCATGCAAGCTTCTGTGTCTGTGCCGCTGTAAAATTCTGTCCATTAACCTTTATCTGCGAACGTGTTGGTGTTATCTTTCTTGAAATAAGCAGTTCACCATTCTCAATATCTATAACTCCAAGCTCTTTTATGCGTTCAACTACATTATCATCTTCAATATTAAAAAGCAGTTCTGAAAGTCCATATTCTGCACCTGTTCTTATAAAATCAGGCGATGTCTTGGCACCTAGTGCCGCATTAATAGAACCCAATATAATAGACTTACCTGCACCTGTCTCTCCTGACAGAATATTAAGCCCCTCTTCAAAATCAATATTTTCTTCTTCTATAAGTGCAAGATTCTTAACATGTAAATTAGATAACATATTCCTCCTCTGATACTATATCTTTATAATACTATGCCTTTATAAGTTTCTTAAGTTTATTAGAAACATTTACAGTATCCTTAACAGTCCTTACAGCACACATAATAGTGTCATCACCTGCAATAGAACCAACTATCTCATCAAGCTTAAGTGCATCCAGTGCCGCACACACCGCCATTGCCATACCCGGAACAGTCCTTATAACAAGAATATTCTGTGCCATATCCATAGAAAGATAGCCTTCCTTTAGCACTCTTATATATTTGTCATTAGGTACAGGACTGCTATGTGAAAGAGTTGTATACTTCTGATTAACCCCGTCAATTGTGACCTTGGTAAGATTAAGTGCTCTTATATCCCTTGAAACAGTCGCCTGAGTCACATTATATCCTGCTTTATTAAGTGCATCAGCAAGCTCTTCCTGAGTTCCTATATTATTATCAGCTATAAGTTCTAATATTTTTTTATGTCTGTCTGATTTCACTTTTCTTCTCCTATTCCGGCTACATTTTATTCCTTATCCTTTCAAGGAAAGAAATTCTGCTTGTCTTTATAAGCCGTGCTGTCTTATCAGAACGGGTAATAACAACTCTGTCCCCTGTTATGACATTACAATAGCTTTCTCCATCATATGTAGCTACTCTTTCTTCTGATAATTTCTTATTATCATTCATCTGTATTACAATCTCATCATTCTGTTCAAATATTATACTTCTCTGAGTAAGTGTATGTGCACATATTGGTGTAATCATTATAAGATGTGCATTCGGCTGGACAATTGGTCCGCCTGCCGATAAAGAATAAGCTGTAGAACCTGTCGGCGTAGATACTATAACTCCGTCTGCCGCGAACGAATTAAGATATTCTCCATTGACATATATATCAAAATCTATAACCCTTAATATTCCCCTTCTGCTAAGAACTACATCATTAAGTGCTACATCTTCATATATAAGCTCGTCATCACGGTATATCTTTCCATCAAGCATCATCCTTGTATCTATCTCATAACAGTCATTAATAAGGCTTTCAAGGGTATCATACACTGTGTTCATATCTGTATCAGTAAGATACCCCAGCGTTCCTATGTTAACACCAAGAAGAGGTATATTCTTAGAATTAAGGTCTCTTGCCGCCTGTATAAGCGTACCATCCCCACCAAGAACAATTATGCATTCTGTATCATCTGGCACAATATCAGCATTCGTATAACAATAATCAGTATGTTCTACATCTGCCGAGTCAGGATTATATATACAACTTACATTGTGCTTGTTAAGATAATCCAGAATACTGTTTGTATATACAAGATCTGGATCTTTAGTTGTATTCGTGACTATGTAAAAAGATTTCATTAGCGCCTCTATACTTTAAATTAATATTAATATCTATATGAATATATTACAATGTTTCGTGGGCTTTGTCTACTATATTTTGTATTGTGAAAGGAATATTATCATAGGTTCCTTCTATATGTTTCTGTAAATGAAGAAGATATTCGATATTTCCTTCCGGACCCTTAACTGGCGAGAATTCAAGGTTAAGTATCTCAAATCCAATTGAAATTGCATAATTAATAACCATTTCTATAACTTCGATGTGTACCGCCTTATCCCTTACAACACCGTGTTTACCAACCTTTTCTCTTCCAGCTTCAAACTGTGGCTTTATAAGACATACTATCTGCCCGTCATCTGTAAGAAGATTTTTCACTGGAAGCAGCACCTTTGTAAGCGATATAAATGATACGTCAATGCTTGAAAAATCTATCTTATCCGCAATATCTTCCGGTGTTACATATCGTATATTAGTCTTTTCCATACATACAACACGCTCATCATTACGAAGCTTCCAAGCAAGCTGTCCGTGTCCCACATCAACAGAATATACTTTAACAGCACCATTCTGAAGCATACAATCTGTAAAACCACCTGTTGATGAACCAACATCCATACATATTTTTCCTTCAATCGTTACATCAAAATTCTCCATAGCTTTTTCAAGCTTTAACCCGCCACGGCTTACATACTTAAGTGTATTGCCTCTTACCTCAATATTAACAGTCTCATTAAATGATGACCCAGCTTTATCTTCCTTCTGTCCGTCAACATATACATTTCCAGACATAATTATAGCCTTTGCCTTTTCCCTGGAATCAGCAAGCCCCCTGTTCACTAACAGAACATCTAATCTTTCTTTACTGCTCATTATTATTATCTCCAATATTATTATAAACTGCTGTTATACGTTTAACAATTGTATCTTCATCTATTCCTGTCTCACGCCGTAATATATCAACACTTCCGTGTTCTATATAATCATCAGGAAGTGATATGTCAAGCACATAGTTATGAAGTTCTTTATCATTGATATATTGACAGACTGCACGCCCAAATCCGCCCGATGATACATTCTCTTCAAGTGTTACTATAAGCTTATGTGTTGTGCTTATTTTATCAATCATTGCACTGTCTATAGGCTTTACAAAACGTGCATTTACAAGTGTCACGTTATAGCCCTGCTCTTTAAGTCTTTCCCTTACATTAAATGCTGTATCAACCATACTTCCAAGTGCAAGAATTGCTATATCACTTTCTTCATACATAAGCTCAGCCTTGCCGTATTCAACCGGTGCATTAAATTCGCGAAATCTGACAACTGCCTCGCCTCTTGGATATCTTATAGCTATCGGCCCATTAAATTCTTCCAGAGCGAACTCAAGTGATGACTTTAATTCATAATCATTCTTTGGTGCCATAATAGTCATATTAGGTATTGATGACAGGAATGATATATCAAATATCCCCTGATGTGTCTCTCCATCACTTCCAACAAGTCCTGCCCTGTCTATTGCAAACACAACGTGAAGCTGTTGTATACACACATCATGTAATATCTGGTCATAAGCTCTCTGTAAAAATGAAGAATATACCGCAAACACTGGTTTTAATCCGCCTGCTGACAATCCTGCCGCAAATGTTACAGCGTGAGCCTCAGCAATTCCGACATCAAAAAATCTATCCGGAAACCACTTTGAGAACTTAGCAAGCCCAACTCCGTCTGGCATAGCCGCTGTAATAGCACATACAGACCTGTCTTTCTTGGCTATTTCACATATAGAATTAGAGAACACCTGCGAATATGTTGGCCGGTCAGATTTATTAATTTCCATACCTGTCGCCACATCAAATGGTCCAATACCATGAAACTTGCTTGGATTACGCTCTGCCGGCTTGTAACCACGTCCTTTCTGTGTAACAACGTGAACAAGCACAGGTCCATTTATTCTTTTGGCAACTGTAAGTATCTTGATAAGCTTATCCATATCGTGCCCGTCAACCGGTCCAAGGTAATATATACCCATACTCTCAAACATCGAATCGTGAAGAATTACCTGTTTTAGATTCGACTTTGTCTTCTGGATAAGCTTTACAACCTTGTCCCCTTTAGGAAGCTTATATAATACATTGCCTATATTCTCTTTTAAATCATAGTAAGAGTCTGACGAACGTATTTCACTAAGCATATTGGATACGCCGCCGACATTTTTAGAAATTGACATTGTATTATCATTAAGTATAATCACAAAATTACCCTTAATACCTGAAGCATTATTTAAAGCTTCATATGCCATACCACCTGTAAGTGCACCATCACCTATAACAGAAACTACACTGTAATCTTCGTGCTGTATATCTCTTGCCATAGCAATTCCAAGTCCTGCTGATATTGATGTCGAGCTGTGGCCTGTATCAAAAGCATCGTAATCGCTTTCATT
>ENA-OPMN01000804-OPMN01000804.1-human-gut-metagenome-genome-assembly--contig:-NODE-804-length-10727-cov-1.360476_pt1 | contig 10727 bp, 10 predicted proteins | sample MGYA00241524_ERZ501745 | MGnify/ENA primary metagenome ERZ501745 (study PRJEB25962, sample SAMEA2042567) | human gut metagenome | biome: human gut; feature: human-associated habitat; material: faeces...
ATCACTGTCACTTCCATACAGGATATACTCTACCTGGTATTTCAAAAGGCTCTGTTCTTTCTGATTGGTGTAATTACCATATCGATCTAGCAGATACTGGCCATAGAACAGTTCATCATCTATTCCATCAGGAGTCTCTATACCTTCAGTCAGTCCACAGCCCTGATTCATATTTCCGGCTTTTGCCCTGGCGCTGATATATTGCCCTGCCTGAATCTGCTGACTGGACATGTCCTCTGCAATCAGCTGTGTTACGCCAATTCTATGCAATACACTAAGCCAGCCGTTAACCTGCCCATAAGAATAGCCTCCATCTGTACTGACATCTGTTTCTGTTATCTCTTCCTGCTCTAATTCTCTCTCGAATTCCTGCTTCTTCTGATCAATTTCCGACATGATATCTCTATTGACCAGACCATTGGCTTCAATGATATTCAGATAATTCCTGATATCATTGATATAACTGATCCCATATTTTTCTTTCATGCACTCAATCGCCTGTGCCTTCCAAACCTGTCCGTATCCATCTGTTGCAAAAGCAGCCTGTTCAATCTCCAGATACGGATTGGTAAGCCTGATCAGACTATGTCCGACAGGAAGCTTTCCATCCGTATTGGGATTACAGTTATATCGCAGATAACTCTCCAGATGCTGTTCTACTCTGCTGATGCCGCCTTTTTCATTGCCATAGGAATCATCTATGTAAAATACACCATACTGCTTCATTAACTCCCTGTGATATTCTGCAAACACAGAATCCAATCCAAGATCTGCTGCCAGCTCCGCCTGCAGTCTTGTGGCTCCTACTGCTGCCCCCTCAATAAGTGTAAGCAGCAGAGAGAGCACAATTGCAAACACAAGCGACAGATATACCGTCAGATAGCCCTTAGGCTTAGATACTGTTCGCATTGGATTTGATCTTCTTCATAATGTCTGTCACAATACTTGTAATGTCCTTCTTAAATAAGGCAACCAGACTGATCAAAACTACAATGATCAGAATAACCTCCACTGTTCCCATTCCGTCTTCTTCCTTCATAAATGTTCTTAAATTTCTCATTTTCTTATTCTCCATTCTTTTATTTTTAATAAGATGTCAGTGCAGGTACTGTGATAATTACCATGACAATACCCAATAACATCATCATAGGAACCAACATTTTCGTTCCCGCCTTTTCTCCCAGCTTCCTGGCTGTGTGTTTCCGTTCTTCAAAGGCATCCGCTGCCTCTGCCTGTAACATAGATGTCAGATTTGCACTGCCCTTTGACAGGTTCTGTGCCAGTAACGTTGCCAGTCTCGTATAACCGGGCAGTCTGCATCTGCGCCCAAATTGCTCTAATGCATTTCTGGCTGAAGTTCCATTCTCTATCCCATGTATCGCCAGAAGCATCTCTTCATAGGCATATCGCTTCCTTCCTGTCTGTTCCCGTTCTCTGCGGTAATCTCCTGCTACTCTGCCCCACGCTCCCTGAACGGTCATTCCGGCACTGATCAGCAACGATATCTTGCTGACAATATCAGCATAATCTTCCTGCATCTGTTCACCCCGGCGCTCCACTTCTTTATGCAGATCCTTGTCTTTCATCATATAGATCATAACCGTCAATACAGGCGTCAGAAAGAGAATCAACAACCCTGTATGGTTTTTTGTCCCGCTCCATTTTAGTTCTGTATCACCATAATCCGTTGGAAGCGTAATATATTCTTTCTTACGGTCTGCCTCTTCCAGACTCAACAGTTGTGCTGCTATCTTCTCCTTCAGGGTAAAAGGCTCTGCCCTCTGATAGATACAACAGGCAAGGGTATAGTTCATAACAAAAGAACCATAACTGATCCTCGCACCAAGCTCCTCTACCACTGGCTGCACCATTTCTTCCTGTAATAGCTTTCCCTTCATATCCATATACTGATCCGGCACTGTCCACTCTACCTGAAAAGGATATCCATCCATCGAGGTTATCAGTTTCATATCATATTCAATACGGTCCAGCGTTTCATTTAGTCCCAGAATCTGCTCTTCCAATCGGGGAATAAACTCTTCATATAATCTGTTCATCTCCTGTTCGGACAGTTCCCTTGGCATCAGCTCCAGATCAAACTGTGCTTTTGTCTCTCCATTATCTGCTGTCAGTTTCAGACTCTGACTGCTTCCATCATAATCTTCTCTGTATAAACGGTTATCCACAATCTGTGTGTCCTGGTTGCCTTTTATCCACACAACAAGGGATAGAAATACACCAGCTGCCATAATCAGGCAGCACAAGGACAGTTTCTCTATGACATATTGTCTCTGCCTGCGTGTCACATCCGCTGTCGGCTCCCGCGCAAGAATATCTTCCCGCACGTTACCGTTATAGAGAAGCCAGTCCGGTTTATGGGGCAGCCGCTGTCCCAGCCATTGATACAGTTTCTGTGCTATCTTTTCTCCCATTCCTTTGCCTATACCTCTATCTTTAATATTTTCTCAGCCATCAGACAAGCCACCACGTACAGAATCAGGCAGACACCCATCAGCAATACTCCTGTCAGGTTGTGATACAGACTGTTGAAGAACCCCGGTGAAGTAAGGGATACATACAACATCATGCCAAAGGGCATCAGCTGCATAATCCTCTGTTCCAGCTTCTTCTCACTCATAATCGTATCAATTTCTCTGCGTACCTCGCTTTTCCCTTCGATCATTCTGGCGGTATTACTGATCATGCCTGACAGGCTGCCTCCGTTACGTTTCGCAATCCGGAATATCTCTGCAAAATCCCGGATATCTTTCACATCACTGCGTATGCCAAGACTCAGCAGAATATCTTCCAGCTGGTCGTTATTGCGCAGTCTCCGCATCATCAGATATAATTCCCCAGCCATAAGGCTGTTCTCTCCATACAGCATACTGATATCCTGATAGGATTCCCTAAACGCATTTTCTACAGAATACCCTGCCCCAAGATTTGCAGATACTGATAAAATAACATCTCGGAACTCCTTTTCCAGCTTCTGCTTTCTGTTCCTGCACAGCTTATCCCGTCTTTTTACCAGGAAAAGATATACAGCAGGCAATAACAGGATAAATGCAACCATGCTGTCAAAAAACATCCAACTGATTACCGCAATTCCTGCTATACCCAGCAATACGTTGATTATCAGTTCTCTTGTGGAAAAGAAATACTCTTCATAATTGATTTCTGTTCCCTGTCCGCTTTTTTCTTTTGTTACAAAAATATTTTTTGTTAGTTTATTATTTATTGTTAATCTCATAATTTCTGTTAGTATTAAAGTCAAAAAATAAAATAACCGTAACTATAATCCGGCTGCCAAAAGCTTATCTGTATGCATCAGAGGATTACACATCTGCAGCTGTCCCATAACGTGTCCCGCCTCATCTGTCCCCGTCTCCTGAAACTGATACAATGGTCTGGTCACGATCTCACCATCCTCATAGCCTGTGATCTCCACTATTTCCAGAACCTTACGGGATTTGTCACGAAGTCTTCCAAGCTGCACGATAATGTCCACTCCTGATGCTATCTGTCTTCTCACGGCACTTAACGGGAGCTCCATTCCCATAAGCACCATCGTCTCCAGACGCATGAGCATATCTGTTGCAGAATTGGCATGACCGGTGCTAAGAGAGCCATCGTGTCCGGTGTTAAGTGCCTGAAGCATATCAATTGCTTCACTGCCTCTGACCTCTCCAACGATGATCCTGTCAGGACGCATACGCAGAGAACTTCTAATCAGATCTCGTATGGTAATTGCTGTTGTGCCTTCTCCTTTACTGTCTCTTGTCTCCAGTCTCACCAGATTGGGGATTCCCTGAAGCTGTAATTCTGCTGAATCTTCTATGGTTATCACTCTGTCTGTGGACGGGATATACTGGGAAAGGGCATTTAAAAATGTCGTTTTACCAGAGCCAGTCCCACCACTGATTATGATGTTGTAGCCTGCCCTGACCCATTTCTCCAGGTCCTGCGCTGCTTCCTGCGTAAGAGAACCATATGCAAGCAGATCCGTCATGCCGATTGGATGGGACGGAAACCTTCGTATGGTTACGATTGGTCCATTCAAAGCTACCGGCGCCAGTACAATGTTCACGCGGGCTCCATTTTCCAGTCTTGCATCAACAATAGGGGATGCCTCATTCACTGCCCTGTTGCATTTTGCAACAATCTGCTGTATGACATCTTCCAGCTTCTCTTTTGATGCAAAGTTCTTATCCCATTGGAAGAGTCTGCCTTTCCGTTCTATGAAAATTCCCTGCGTACCGTTGATCATGATCTCTGTTACTTCTTCCTCTTCCACAAGCTCCTGTAGAATATCCATACGTCTAATGGCATCAAAGATCTCACGCCCCAGCTACTGTCTGGAACAGTGAATGACCATCTCATCAATCATTTCCCTGACTTCTTCATCAGATACTTCCCTGGACAGGTCAATCTTCTGCCGCAATCCTTCTTCTACAGTCTGTCTGCACTGCTCATATCTCTCCATTGACTGCTCCCCTGCCCCTGATATCCCATAATTCACGTTTCATAAGTTCCCCCAGCCTGGTCGCAGCCAGCCGTTCATAATTGCAGCATTCCTTCTCCCAATTCTCCGGCAAAGTGCTATAGCATGTCTTGTCTGTTATTTTAACTGCTCCTCTTGCTTCCAATAATTTCTGATACTGCATTTTCATTGCCTGTGACTGTCTGGAATCTCCCTGTAGAAAAACAATCTTGTCACTTCTTGCCAACAAGGAATAAAATCCCTGGCAGATTTCAGACAGATCCAGCAGAATCACTTCATAATGCCCACTATCCAACAATACATCAATCGCCTGCTCCCATTGCTGTTCTGTAATCTGCAGCAGATCCGCATAATCCAGAGCCGGCGGAAGATAATGTAATTCACCCAGCGTCTTTCTCATGCTTTCCAGCTTGTACAGTGCCTTATCTGCATATTGCAGCACAAAGTAGAAATAATCCGTCACATCTGCTTCAAATTCTGTATGCAATAATTCTTCAAAGCCGGCAAAGGCTCTCAGATTCAGATATAATGTCTTACTTCCTGCATTGGATAGCATTTGTCCCGCTGCCAGAGCTGTTGCTGTCTGTGCATCTGCCCGGTCTGGAGAATAGAAGCTGACCAGCTTCGTTCTTTTTCTGTTACGTACACTTGCACCACTACAGGAAATATCCTGCGCATATTCTTCCATGATCTGTGCAAAGATTCCTGCCATGGATTGAAATTTGGTTATGACCGGATATTCTGCATTTACATTGTGACCATTTTCTGACAAAAGATAGATTTTACCTGCCCGTACATTTTCGGCTTCCTCAGCATAAGCATTCTCTCCGATCAGGAGGATTTCTATCGGTTTATTCTGACTATAACTGATGACCTGTTCCAGGGCTGTAAAAGTCACAATCTGAAAATCTGCTGTCCCCTTTCGTTGAAAATACTCCTGCATTCCCTGTAGATATCTCTCATCTTTATCACATACTGCAAGCAGCTTCTCCCGCATTACAACACACCTCCCATACAAAGCAATGTGCTGCATAGAACGGGTACTGCCAGACGGATTACTGCAGCCCTGGATTTAAGAGGCATATCATCAGTCATGGCACCCGTCCGTAACATTTTATAAACATAACACAACACTTCTTTTACATGCTGTCTGCATTCTTTTGAGCAGATAATCCTTACCAGTGCAGCAGCTCCTGCCAACATCATTGCTATGCCAATACAGACCATAAGCTTATGCTGCTCAAGATAACAGCCAAGCAGCATAAAGAGCTTCACATCTCCTGCACCGATTCCTCCCATGAGATAAAAGGGATAGAACACTGCAAAGATCAGTGCTGTCTGTACCAGAACTACAAGCAATACTTCTGCCCCCTGCTGCCAGCTAAGAAACAGTCCGGCTGCCATTCCCGGTGCAATGCACCAGTTTGGAATTTTATAGTGCCACATATCCATGAATGCCGCTACAATCAGTATTCCAATTAATAGTTCCATTTTGATTTCATACCTTCCCGTCAGATTCTTTGACCGGTCTTCCTGACAGGGTTCGATTATAACAGACAACAATTTTTTGTCTACCCGAAATGTAAAAACTCGTTTCAAATGTAAAAACTCGTACTAATTTCCAGTATTTTGCATAGATTAGAATGATGATGCCTATACTATAATAACTTCACTGAAAGGATGTAGATGTTCATGAAAACCTACTTTAGTCTGAAAAGTATCCTGAATAATTATCCTCCGGCTCCTGCCAATCCTGAAATACCTTCTGCAAGGGATAAGCTTCTTGCTGATATTGCCAAGACACAGCATGCATTGGAGGTTGCCTATTGTGGATTTGATTACGCAACAGACCCTGATCTGATTGACTGCTATATTTATGAGGTGAATTCCGCTTTAAAGAGATATCGTTTCCTGTTGAATCAGGCACAGCGGATGGAATTGTTTTTAGAAGAGGAACAAATAGAAAAAGCTCCCTCTATACGAGGAAGCCTCTCTTTGCATCATAATTAACAAGACTTTCATTGAGATCTGTTCTGCCATAGGTAAGTCCTGCATACACAGACTGGATATTCTCCATCAATGGACCGGACTGATCCTGACTACTGATCTGCTGATAGGCATCTCTAAGCTTTGTAAAGATCATCTCAATCGTATCCAGATTGTCTACTTTCAGGCTGAACATATCCCGTGCCAGCTCTCTGTCTGCATAACAGTACAGTGAGAACAGGTTGCCCGCCAGTTCATACTGGAAGTCAAGGCTGCTGCGCAGCTGCCCGATACATGCTCTGGCAAGATCTATATTCTGGACAAGCTCTTCTGTTTGTCCGGCATCATGTGCTGCCCTGGCATCTTCCAGATATGCTGACAGCATTTCGTAAACAATTACTGTCAGCTGTGTTTTGTTCGCCTGTGTAATCCTTCTTGTGAACATCTGCTTTTTCTCTGTTGTCATACTAATCCTCATTTCTGTGCATGTTATTTGCGCATATTGAATTTATGTCAAGTATGCACAGACACACACAAATCCCCAATTTTTACTGCAACAGCTGTAATACGGACTGTGGTCTTTCATTTGCCTGTGCAAGCATGGCTGTAGAAGACTGCACCAGTACCTGTACTGTAGAATACTCTGTCATTTCTGTTGCCATATCCACATCCATAATACGGGAATAAGCAGCTGTCATATTCTCTTCTGTGTTGTCAAGATTCGTAATTGTGTGTTCGATTCGGTTCGCATAGGCACCTATCTTGGCACGGATACCGGACAACTGGTTGATTGCATCTCCTACGATATCAATTGCCGCTGTTGCCTTATCCTCCGTTGTAATATCCAGATCCTTTACCCCCAGATATAACGCCTGCAGGGCCGGGATTTCTACCTGGATCACTTGTCCTTCGTTGGCTCCTACCTGGAGACGCATAGCTCCCTTACCTGTCAGATCCAGAAGAATGCTGTTCTTATCATCTGCTTCATTTCCTACCTTGTATGTAGTCCTTGTAGTATCTGTATGTGTATCCAGATAATGGTTCAGCTTATTTGCCTGTACCGCAGGATCCAAGGAATTTATATAGTTTCCATCCTTCTTTTCATCCCAGCCGCTTGGATTCTCTATGACCACCTTAAATTTCTTAGTCTCTGTCTTAGTCAGATCATCCGCTGCCGCCGCTGTAATGCTGAACTCTCCTTTTGTCTCATCGAACTTGCAGTCTGTAACTTTAATCGCCTTATCGGGAAACACGTCTTTGAACGCATCCGCAAAGTCTTCTGTCAGTCCACTGTAAGGATTCTGGGTCGCACCTGAATTAATTGTGGTCGTAGTAGTTGGAATCTGTACACCCTTCTCGTCTGTTTCTTTTACAATATTTACTTCTCTGATATTGTATTTTGTCTTACCATCTGCACTCTCCACCCTTACATTTTTAAAGCTGTCCGTGGAGAAATATTTCACTGTACTTGTAGTGGTTACACCACTGCCTTTCACTGCGGTGCGATCGTTCAGGGTAAGCTTGACTTCAAAATCGTTCTCACCCTTGATCACGATATTCTCATCCTCAAGGATGACTCTGGAACCATCCGGGAATGCCTTCAGGCCTGAATTGATCGTTGTTGTCGTTACAAGTGCCTTGCGTACCTTATCTGCGCTTGTTGCTGAAAACTTATCCTCATGTGTCACTTTACCATTTACATCTTTTTTGATATAGGCATCAAAGTCTTTAATGGTGTCTTCATCATGGTAGTATTCCAGTCCTTTGATCATATAGGTACCACTTGTTACACCATCACCGTAGGACATTACCTTTACGTTCTCTGCATTGGTATATCCTTTGTATGCAAAGCTGCCATCCAGCAGATTCTGTGCATTGAACTGCGTGGTTTCCGCGATTCTGTCCAGCTCCTGTACCAGCTGGTCAATCTCCAGCTGGATCTGTTCACGGTCAGAATCCGCATTGGTACCATTGGCTGCCTGAATTGCCAGCTCGTTCATTCTCTGTAGGATTTCATGCATCTCTGTCATTGCACCATCTGCTGTATTTACAACAGATACACCATCATTGGCATTATTATTTGCCTGTTTCAGGCATCGGAGCTGTGCACTCATCTTCAAGGAAATAGCCAGACCTGCTGCATCATCTGCCGCACTGTTGATCTTGTAGCCGCTTGATAATCTCTTGATAGAGTCAGATAAGCGGGTATCATTATTGTTCAGGCAATTTCTTGCAATGATGGATGATATATTGTAATTAATTCTCATGTTCTTTCTCTCCTTTTACGCAATGTTTCCGTCAGGCTTCATATTGCTGATCCAGACTCTTTAAAGCTGTAATAAAGGCTTTTGCCGTCTGATACAATTCCCTGGTGGATAATTCTTTGGATTCTTCTACGTCCCTATCCTGTCCGAATCTGTTCAGATCAAGTGTCTTTGTTTCAGCCAGGCTGATGGATATCTTTTTGTTCTGTCCACTCTCCTGCTGTGCTTTGGAGAATTGTTCCAGTAGATTATTCTGTAATACTTTTATATCCTGCCCTGATGTTTTCTTATCATAGGCGATCATACCTGAAATCTTCTCTTCACTGATATCAAAATCCGCTGCCACTTTGCCAAGTGTATCTGTATCCATCGTAACAGTGACTTTACCCATCCGGCTGCCGTTATGATATATTTTCAGGTTAATGGATGTCAGCTCACCCTTGATATTAACAGGAAGCTCATAATTTTCTTCCCTGGCAAGACTGCCTGCAAGAGATAATCCTTTGTACAACATCTGTGCAGCTTTCACATCAACGATATTGTCAGAGGTATGAACCATATTTTCAACTGCACTGACTGCTTCTCCAATCAGCTCCTGGTATGCACTGACTGCACTACTCTTATCTGTCAGGTTATTGGCTGCATCCTCTGCCTTCTGCCATAGAGCATCGTGTTCTATGTCTCCGACAGAATCAAAAGCATCATTGACACTTGTGTCATTTTCTACGCTGGCAGCACCGTTTCTTCCAAATATCTGCTTATAGAGGGAACCTCTCTCCATAAGTAATAATTCTGCTGCCTGGATATTGTTCACACTGACAGGCTGTTCATAATCAATCAATGACTGGATAACACTATCCTCAACCTGTTGTGCAGACTGCACGGAATCCCGGAAATTATGTATTCTGTCCTGCTCCATATCCTGCCTGGATGATTGATTTGTTTCAGGCATCTGCTTTAATTCCTGTGCAAACTGCTCTATTGTAGTATCGGCTTGAATATCCATTTCCTTCAATGCATCTACATCTGTTTTCTGAACCAGTTCATCCTTGATTTCCCCGGATAATGCAGCATAATACTGCATCTGATGCTGATACTCACGGGATGGGCTGTCCTGATAGCCTGCCATGATCTGCTCATCAATTGCCTGCCCTCTGGCAATCAGCTTCTCTAATCCACCGAATCCATCATCTATGGATATATCCATATTTTTATGACGGCTTGTACGTACTGCTGAAAGCATATTCTTGAAATTCATTTCTGCCCCGGCGGCGACTACACTTCCGATTACTGCACCGTCTGTCTTCTCTATCTGACGGAAAAGACGGTAGATACCAATATATGCTTCTCTTTCATCCTCTGTAATTGCATGACTCTGATCAAGCTTATGCAGATAAGCTGAGAATTTCTCCGCGTCTGACCCTGTGTCCTTATCCTGTTCATTCAGGTATTCTTCCAGCTCATCCAGATTCATATCCAGTGGATTGATCTGCTCTCTGATCATCTGCAGTGTAACAGCAGGAGTCATTCGACGTATTACACCCGTTACCTGCATGTCTGCTTCTTTTACTGACTGTATGTTATCCTGCGTAATCCCCATATTGTTATATCCAAGGATTCTCACAGCTCTTCGATTACTGTCATTTGTCTCAAGTCCCAGATCCTGCAGAATATCATCTACATTTCGGAACGCCTTCTGAATACTGTCACCCATATCTTTGCGTGGTGCTGTCATCAAGGCTTCATAGGATTCTCCTGCTTTGTCATATTTACTCTGTAATATACTTCCTTCCTGATGAAGTGCTTCCAGTGTAAAGGGAGTCTTACTTGCAGATATCTTGCCGGACAGCGCCGCCGGCATGGCTGCAAGCTCTTTTGTCAGTGTAAGCGTATCCTCGTACCACACTGCCCGCTGCTCATTGACCTGCTCTGTCTCACCATGGAACAAAGCTGCTTTTATATTGGCTTTTGTG
>ENA-OPMN01000809-OPMN01000809.1-human-gut-metagenome-genome-assembly--contig:-NODE-809-length-10700-cov-2.562893_pt1 | contig 10700 bp, 6 predicted proteins | sample MGYA00241524_ERZ501745 | MGnify/ENA primary metagenome ERZ501745 (study PRJEB25962, sample SAMEA2042567) | human gut metagenome | biome: human gut; feature: human-associated habitat; material: faeces...
AGGATATTCTTCTGGGCAATCTCATTTACAAACGGGTCCGCCTTCAGTCTACGCTCAGCGCCAAGTCCACCAGCGAGTTCTGTTCCACACCCAGCACCATTCACTGCACCAAGCTCAACTCCACGTTCACCACCATTCACAACGCCAAGCTCAGCTCCACGACCACCACCACTCACAGCACCGAACACATCACCACTCACTTCACCACAATCACCACCAAGACCGGAGCCACTCATTTCACCACGCTCAAATCTACGTCCGTCACCACTCGCAGCACTGAGCCCAACTCCACGACCACCACCATTCACAACGCAAAGATCAACTCCACGTTCACCACCATTCACAACGCCGAGCTCAACTCCAAGTCCGTCACCACGTTCCCCACCGAACCCAGCACCACTCACTTCACCACAATCACCACCAAGACCTGAGCCACTCATTTCATCACGCTCAACTCCACGTTCACCACCATTCACAACGCCAAGCTCAACTCCACGTCCGTCACCACTCGCAACACCACGCTCAGCGCCAAGTCCACCACCACTCGCAGCACCAAGCTCAACTCCACGACCACCACTTACAGCACCGAGCCCAGCACCACTCACTTCACCACAATCACCACCGAGCCCGGGGCCACCGAACCCAGCACCACTCACACCTCCACGCTCCCCACGAAGCAGTGCTTCGGAGACAAACGGCTGGAGGACAGGGCGGTTAGGGCAGCTGGAAGTCGGCGGGATGTCCAGCTTCCTGGACATGTATATACTCGTGAAATTCTCCTTCACCACGCCGTCAGAGATAATCTCCCGGTTCCTGCAGGCACGACCGTCGGTCTCGAACAGGATTGCCCCGCTCTTGCCCTTTTCAAGAGGCATATCCACCACATTCAAGCCTTTGCTGAAGACCTGCTTACCCAGCGCATCCACCAGGAATGAAGACTTCTGATAGACGGACAGACTGCTCAACGCATTGAGCACCGGCTGGAGAAGACGGCCTGAAACCAGACGTGAAACCACCATCGTGTATTTTCCCTTGTCCGCATTGACAGGAGCGATCTGCATCACGGCCATTTCAACAGCCTTTCTCCCGCATTCTGAAGTCAGCACCTTCTCCGGACCGACACCGTAATCCCACCACAGGCCGCTGTATTTGTTTCCATCATTGTCCTCGACAGTAACCTGGCTGCTCACCTCGAATGAAGTCTCCGTCTGGCGGCATCGACATCCGTCAGAACTCGTCAAGTATGTGTCTGACAATGTGTTGTTATATTCCACCTCCTCGGATACCACACGCCAATTCCTGTCAGAAGACGGCGCAGAGAATTCCCCGAACACGGAAACGCGTCTTGCCATCTCCAACTTCTCCTCACGCGTAACTGAATCATAACCAGACCAGCACAGCCCCATTTCATCACCATTGACAGCATCCGTGGCAAGGTCCTTCTTGTCCGGCAATCCACGGAACGGATCAGCCACCAGCATCCTCACTGTCTCGACTGCCTTGCAGAGGAAATCGCGGAGACTCTCCTCCTCAAACCTGTTCGTGGAAAAAGTGCCGTATTTTCCGTCAGCATATATATTGAAGGTCAATGACCTGTCACCAGTCTGCCTGATATTGTCAATCTCCCCGTCCAGCAAGGCATAAATCTCGGTTTTCGCCTTGTCCAATGACACCATCACCGCTGAAGCGCCCGCATCCAGGGCCATCTGCACGCTTTTGTCAGCTTTTTCTCTCTCCGCATCGCTTATCGCGAAGTCCAAACTTTCTTTCATCTTGAATTCATTATTCATCTGCCACTCCTCCCACTATCAGATTGTTCACCAGCACCGTCGGCATACCGCACGAAACCGGCACTGACTGACCTTTTCCGCAAGTCCAGGCGGCATCCTTCAGCTTGCAGTCATTGCCCACCGCTACGATATCTTTCAACGCCTGAGGCCCGTTGCCGATGACATTGACATCATTGACAGGTCTGGTAAGCCTTCCGTTTTCTATCAGGAAGCCGCTCTGCACGAAGAACGTGAAATCACCTTCGCCGATTTTCACCTGTCCGTTGCTGAACTCATTGACATAGATACCTTTGGAAACCGAAGCAATGATGCTTTTCGGGTCGGCATTGCCATTTTCCATATAGGTCGCGCGCATTCTCGGAATCGGACTTGAACGGAAATTTTCACGTCGTCCGTTGCCGGTCGGGGCCACACCGTAGTACTTCGCGCTGATCCGGTCGTGCAGATACGAAGTCAGCACTCCGTTCTCGACCATCATTGTCCTCTGTCCAGGCACGCCCTCATCATCGAAATTCAGGGAGCCGCGGTTACCTCGGATGGTCGCGTCATCCACGATATTGATTCCTTCCGGACAAATCCGCTTCCCCATCTTGTCCGAGAAGATGGACTGGCCTTTTCTGTTGAAATCAGCCTCGAAAGCGTGTCCCATGGCCTCGTGAAGCAGAATGCCAGAAGCACCAGCACCCATCACCACCTGCATCTGTCCGCCCTCAGGCCTGCTTGCCTCAAAGGCACTGTCAATGCCGTCCGTCAGACTGGCCGCAAGTTCTTCCATCACTTCATCTGTAAGCATCTCCGCGCCCTTGCGAAGACTGATGGAATCATTTCTCTTTATACGCCGCTTTCCGTTGTCAGCCACAATCATAGCTGAAACAGTGGTCAGCGGACGGGTCTCGTATTTGAGCTCGCCGAAAGAATTGTACATCATATAATCGCTTGTCTGACTGCTCAGAAAGCACATTATGCTCACTATCCTGCTGTCCTTCGCCTTGATGGCCTTTTCCAGACGGTCGAGATACCCCACGACGACGGACGGACTCTCTTCCCTCCAGTCTTTCAGTATCGGATAACGGTCCGCCGCTGGGTTCGGATGTCCCGGATAAAGTCTCCTGACGAGGCGGCCGCCATTGTTCTCCTGGGAAGTGTACGTGGCCCCCACGCTTCTGGTTTCACGCGGCGTGACAGCAGAGCCCTGCGAAATAGCAGAGGCCGCAAGCGCAGCTGCTTCCATATCTTTCCGCTCCGTACTTTCAGAGTAGGCATAACCGGTCTTCTCACCGCACAACACCCTGATTCCCACACCGTAATCGATATTCAGACCGCCAGACGTGACCTTCCCGTCCATGAGCTGATAGACCTGGTCCGAGGTGTTCTCGAAATACAGGTCGCAGTAGTCCCCGCCGTGCGAGAGTGCCGTCGTCACAAGAGATTTCAGGTCAATGTCATTGACCTTGAATGTGTTATAATAATATTCCTTATTTGCTATCATTGTCGAAATAGTTTTGGGCCTCTGCGGCCTTCTTTTCTATTATACCGTAGGTTTCTTCATCTTTTATATTGAGAATGCCCTTCCAGCCCTCCGCGACCACCTTGAAAGGTATCTTGGAATTGTCCGCAAGTATCCATCTGTCGGCCAATGCTCTGTAAACATTGAAAAAATAATGCAGTCCGGCCGTATATCTTCTCCGTATCACCTGTTCCGGAATGTTGTGACCGCCTGCCGCAACCCTTGCGCGGACTCTTTCCACGGCAAGTTCAGGAGAATTCAGCCAGAAATACAGAATCGTGACACTATACCCTTGCTCGTGCGCGTGGGTGATAGTCCTCTTGAGACTGCGTGTGGCCAATGTCGTCTCTATCGCGAAGTCTTCGCCACGCTTGAACAAGTAGTTCATTTTCAGCAACATAAGCTTGCCGGCCTGAATCGACGCAGCATCCGGACTGAATGGCGAAAGGCTCTTGGCGAATTCGTCTGAATTCACGAACTGGCTGCATTTGAGCATCTCCGGGAGCAATGAATAGGAGGCGGTCGTCTTGCCGGCTCCATTGCATCCTGATATTACATACATTTGTGGCATAGCTTTGCGTTATTAACTGTTTACTTGTCGATTCCGTAACCGAAAAGCGCGAAATCACCTTTGCACGGGTCGCCCGGGAAAATATCCCTGAAGGCGTCAGTGATTTCCTCTACCGTGGTGATGTCCTTCTGTTTACGGGCGGTCAGGCCAAGTTCCGAGGCCTGCTGATACACGTGCACATCCAGAGGAATCAGCAATGTCTGCGGGTCAATGTTCTTCCAGACTCCGAGGTCCACTCTGCCGTCATTCCGGACCATCCAGCGCCGCATCATATTGATCTTCTTGTTCGGCGCCTTCTTGTCTTCCTTCTGCCCGAAGACCAATGTCCGGAACTGGGGAATTGTCAATGTCTCAAGACTTTCCCGTTCCGAATAAAGGTCTTTCAGTCTCGCGCATATTGCCGCGACTTCAGACCATTTGACGGTTCTGTGTATGCTGACCGGCTCGTCCCTCCACTGTCCTCGCATCACGTAATCGTATGGTTTCCAGTTCATTTCATCGAACAGGCGATGGCAGTCTCGCACTATCATTGACCTTCTCCCCCACGCGAAATGCGCTGCGAATACAGCGGCGATTTCCACATCGGCAAGGCAGCTGCTTCCGCTACTGAGCATTGACACGAACCGCTTCGGAAATATTATCGGGTCCTCCTGAAAGTAGCAGGCGTCATTGTATTTCTCTGCCCATCCGCGCAGCATGGTCACTGTCTCATCTGTCATAACAATCTCCTATAATATATACATCCCGAATACAAATTTAACATTTTTTGGTGTTTGGTTTTTATATTAAAATGTTTTAACTTAGCCAAATCATCGGTTTTTGTGCAGATGATTAATACATAATTTCTAATAACCAACAACTTATGACTAAAGATCATAGACGGCACGAAACAAGGAGGACTTGTTTCCTATCAGCATTGGCCGCTTTGACGATTTTACCCCTGAGCGGAGCCGACTGCTTCGCATCGGCAGTAACGTCAATTTCTGCCAGCACATCCGCCCAATCCCGCAAAGTGGAGATTTCAGGAAAAGTGTTTGACTCCAAAGGAGAACCGGTAGTTTGACACTTTAGAATCCGAAAAAAGTTAAAAATATTTGATAGAGTTCGTTCAGAACTCTTTTTTTTGTCAAATTTATTTTCTATATTTGTAATGCTTTTGTGATGCTTATTAGGTTTTACAGATATGATTCTAAAGACTTTGTCAATGGGCAGGCAGCCCGTCTATTATGTTCAGAAGAGTTACCGCAACGAAGACGGCAAGCCTTCCACCAAGTACGTAGAGCGCCTCGGCACTCTTGAGGACCTGGAGAAGTGCTTCGGGGGGGAAGATCCCGTCGGAGAAGCCAAAAAGTACGTTGCTGAACTCACTGCCCAAGAAAAAGAGAACAGAAAAAAGATAATGCTGGAGCTCAACCCTGCCGCGCTCATTGACAAGAATGCCCAGCGCTGTTGTAATGGTGGATACCTCTTTCTTCAGAAAGTGTATCACGAACTGGGGCTGGACAAGATATGCAGAAAGATAGAGAAGCGCCACAGGAACAAGTACGACCTGGACGAGATACTTCAGACGCTGCTCTACACGAGGATACTTTATCCCGGTTCCAAGCTGTCGTCTCTCGAGGATGCAAAGCGCTTCATAGCGCAACCTAAAGTCGACATCCATCAAGTATACAGGGCGTTGTCCATCCTCGCGGAAGAAAGCGACGACATCCAGGCGGACGTATACAGGCGCAGTCTGAAACTTGGCAAGCGGCGCGATAAGGTCATCTATTACGACTGCACCAACTATTACTTCGAATCGGAAGAGGAGAACGGACTCCGCCAATACGGCCATTCAAAAGAGAACAGGCCGAACCCTATAGTCCAGATGGGTCTGTTTACCGACATGGACGGCATTCCGCTTGCATTCTGCGTCAATCCGGGAAACACGGCGGAGGCCACCACGCTCCAGCCCTTGGAGGAGAAGCTCAAGGAGAAATTCGGTCTGTCAAAAGTGGTCGTCTGCACTGACGGAGGCCTGTCATCGTACGACAACAGGAAGCACGACAGTGTCGGAGAACGCTCTTTCATTACCGTCCAGTCGCTCAAGAAGCTTGAAGGCCACCTGCAGGACTGGGCCACACAGACTACAGGATGGAAACTGGTTGACTTCAGCACAAAGAATGGCCCAATGCTGTCAAAGGAGGAATACGACCTGACCAAGTTGAATCCTGACGAATATGCGGACAGGCTCTTCTGTCGGGAACGCTGGATACAGACCAAACTCAGCAAGACGGGGGAAGAACTGGAGCAGAGACTGATCGTGACCTTCTCGTTCAAGTACCGCGACTATCTGCAGCATATACGAGGAAAACAGATAGCGAGAGCCGAACAGAGCATAAAAAACGGCACTGCCGGCAAACTCGGCAAGAGCCAGAATGACCCCAAGCGCTTCATCAAGTGCGAGAAGTGCACCGTTGACGGCGAGGTCGCCCAGTACAGCAGCTACTCACTCAATCAGGAGATGATAGATCAGGAATCCCGTTTCGATGGCTTCTACGGCATCTGCACCGACCTTTGGGACGACGCTCCGGAAATCATTAAAGTGAATGGCGGGCGCTGGATAATCGAGGACTGCTTCAGACTTACCAAAACCGAATTCGAGGCTCGTCCCGTCTTCCTCCAACGCGACGACCGCATTACCGCACACTTCCTCACCTGCTTCCTTGCGCTCATCATATACAAGTACCTTGCGAAGAAGGTCAACCGCGCCGGGGAGAAGTTCAGCCCAGACCAGATAATCGGAACCCTCCAGGACATGAACTTTCTCAAAGTTACGGGAGAAGGATACATACCGACCTACACAAGGACCGACCTCACTAATCACCTGCATGGTTCAGCCGGCTTCAGAACCGACACCCAGATAGTCACAAAGAAGGCCATGAAGAGCATCATAGCCTCCATCAAGACTTCAAAGGATGAAAAGGACAATGACGAGGCGTAGCCGACAGGCGGTCAGCCACGGCGGACGTGGCCAGCCCACGGCCTCGGGAAGTGGGAGGTGCCTGCCGGATACAAGTTCTCGCGATAGCGAGGACGCAGGAGACGGTAGGAGGGCCGAACGAAGCAGCGCGGAGTGAGCTCCGCCGTGACGGACTGCCAGTCGGCGTGAAATCACCATTGATGCATTACATACTTGCATAATTGCAAAAGCCCCAGAATCGCCATTACAGCGCTCTGGGGCCTTGATATCTTAAAATCAAAGTGTCAAAGACAGGATATCTTTAGCGAGACCGACACAAATTCACAAGATTTTATGTAAGTTTGCACACCATAAACTGAAAGCCAATGTATTCTTTTCTTATCAGCCTTTTGGCACTCGCGGCAGGTTACTTCATCTATGGTAAAGTAATCGAAAAAGTGTTCGGAATCGATTCTTCCAGAAAGACCCCGGCTATAACTCACGCAGACGGAGTGGATTTCATTCCTATGCCGGCCTGGAAAGTCTATATGATCCAGTTTCTGAACATTGCCGGAACCGGTCCGATATTCGGCGCCATCATGGGAGCAAAATTCGGCCCTTCATCCTATCTGTGGATAGTGCTCGGCTGCATCTTCGCAGGAGCAGTGCACGATTATATGACAGGAATGCTGTCCATCAGAAACAATGGAGCAGGACTTCCTGACCTTGTCGGAAAATACCTCGGCAAGGGTACAAGAACCTTCATTCTGGCATTCTCCATCATCGTGCTTATGCTGGTAGGAACAGTGTTCGTATTCAGCCCTGCTCTGATTTTAGGTGACATCGCAGGTGACGGCAGTAAAATGGCGATAATGCTCTGGGTTGGTATTATTTTCCTGTATTATCTCCTGGCCACGCTTATGCCTATCGACAAGATAATCGGAAGAATCTACCCTCTGTTCGCATTCGCATTGATCTTTATGGCAGCGGCGCTGATGGTGTGCCTTTTCGTCAAATGGCCTGCGCTTCCGGAAATCTGGGACGGACTCGGCAACCTCGGAGAGTCTGAGGGACTGCTCAAGGGGCAGCCGATTTTCCCTTGTCTGTTCATCACCATCGCCTGCGGGGCTGTAAGCGGCTTCCACGCCACTCAAAGCCCGCTGATGGCAAGATGCGTTTCCGATGAAAAGCTTGGCAGACCTGTATTTTACGGAGCAATGATAACTGAAGGTATAGTTGCATTGATCTGGGCCACAGTCTCATCCTGGTTTTTCTTCGATGGCGGAGCCGCAGCGACAGGAGCCGCGCTCACTGCATCTGCACCGGATGTAGTGGTAAAGGTGTCAGAGAGCTGGTTAGGCGTTCTTGGAGGCATTCTTGCCATTCTCGGTGTAGTGGCAGCGCCTATAACAAGTGGAGGCACTGCTTTCAGAAGCGCGCGTCTCATCGTGGCCGACTTCCTGCACCTGACACAGAAGCCGATACGCAACAGGCTGATGATCAGCATTCCGCTTTTCATCATCGCCGGCTTCCTTCTCTGGTACAATATCGCTGACGAGGACGGTTTCAATGTAATATGGAGGTATTTCGGCTGGGCGAACCAGACATTGGCAGTGTTCATGCTCTGGACCGCAACCGCTTATCTGGTGAAGACCAAGAAAGGCCTTGCCTATATGATTACTATGCTGCCCGCCGCATTCATGACATCTGTCTGCACCACATATCTATGTGTAGCCAAGATCGGTTTCAATATGCCGACATCATGGAACTACGCCATCGGAGCATCAGTATTCGCGCTCTCAATCATCATATTCTACATCCTGTATTTCAAGGCCACAGCCAAGAAACAGTCCTGAATGACCGAATTCCATGAATCAGACCGACAACACTGACAATGTGCTTGAGCTTGCATCTGAAGCGGGGCATATTCTTCTTCAGAACGGAGCGGAGATTTCCAGAGTGGAAGACACTATGGCGAGAATCGCTGCGCATTACGGTGTGGAGACAGGCAACTTTTTCGTACTGAGCAACGGTATCTTCACGACAAGTTCTCCGGGCAGATATGCCAAGGTGGAATTCATTCCTATCAGGGCCATACAGCTGTCCAAAGTGGTGGCTGTAAACAAGTTGAGCTTCGACATTGCCGCGGGCAAATATACTTTGGAGCAGGCTCGAGAAGAACTTGAACGGATAAAAGCAGGCAGCCCCAAGCCTGCTTGGGAGCAGATTGCCGGTTCTGCCTTCGGAGCGGCAGGATTCTGCGCGGTGTTCGGTGGCAGTTTCATCGACTGCGCGGCCGACTTCGTAATCGGCGCCCTGCTCTACGTATTCTGTCTGTACTTCAGCGAAAGATACATGTCCAAAATCGTCGGAGGCATCTGCAACGCATTGATAGCCACGCTTCTGAGCATTGTAGCATTCAGGCTTGGAGCCGGCGAGAGCCTGAGCAACATCATCATCGGAGCTGTGATGCCGCTGATTCCTGGAGTTCCTTATGTCAATGGAGTGAGGGATCTCGTAAACTCGGACTACATAGCCGGCCTTACCAGACTTACTGACGCGATGTTAGGATTTTTCTGTATCGCAATCGGTGTGAGTATTGCGTTCATGCTTGACGGATGGGCTGCAGGAGGAATCATCGAACTGCATCAGATGAGCATTCATCCGAGCACATCAGGATTGGGATGGCAGTTTCTGGCTGCATTCATAGGCACTTTCGCATTTGCCATTCTCTTCGGCTCGCCGAGGAAACAATATTTCGCGGCCGGCATCATCGGAGCACTCGGATGGGCGGCTTACCTGCTGATGGTCAGAGCATTGGGCAGTTCAGCATTCGTGGCGATACTGATTGCCACAGCATTGGTCTGCATCCTTTCCAGATTTGCAGCGGTATCACACAAATGTCCGAGCACAGTGTTCGTGCTCTGCGGAATCTTCCCGCTTGTGCCGGGAGCCGGCGTGTTCTGGTTTACTTATTATCTGATTTCCAGCCAGTTCCACCTGTCGGCAATGACCGGTTTCACTGCCATGAAGGCAGCACTCGCCATCGCGCTTGGTATCGTATTCGCCATGGAACTGCCTCAGCGGATGTTCTCCGGACACAGAAAACGACATTGACATCCTCTACCTGAGAGCATCATTGACAGTTCTGTTCGAGAATCTGGCGGGCGCGGGATAGAGCGACATTGATGTCCGGACAGATATTCTTTTCACCCAACAGATGGTAGAACCCGGCCTTCTGGAGAGTATTGTGAACCTTGGGATTGACACCTGAAAGCACGACCGTAATCTTGTTCTTGCGGCTCATCTCGCAGAGGTTGGAAAGGTTGTGGATACCGGTCGAATCGATGAACGGCACCTTCCTCATGCGTATGATCCGCACCTTGGAACGGTCCCTGAATTCGCTCATGAGTTCCTCAAACTGAGTGGCTACGCCGAAGAAATAAGGGCCGTTGATTTCATAGACCTCCACTCCCTTCGGAATGGACAAGCCTTCGTCGTATGTATGGATACCGGATTCGTCCTGCACCTTGATCTCATTCTTCACCGCGGTAATCTCGGTCGTTTCCATTACTCGCCTCATGAACAGGACACAAGCAAGCATAAGTCCTACGGCTATAGCCCCGGTCAAGTCGAAAATCACTGTCAGGAAGAAGGTTATGAGCAATACGGTAACATCCGACTTCGGGTTCTTGAGCAATGCTCTGAATGTCCTCCAGCCGCTCATATTGTAGGAAACCACCACGAGCACGCCTGCAAGACACGCCATCGGGATATATTTGGCCAAAGGCATAAGGAACAGCATGATAAGCAGGAGGACCACCGCGTGGATCATGCCCGCAACAGGAGTACGGCCGCCATTGTTGATATTGGTCATGGTGCGCGCAATGG
>ENA-OPMN01000812-OPMN01000812.1-human-gut-metagenome-genome-assembly--contig:-NODE-812-length-10667-cov-1.869487_pt1 | contig 10667 bp, 6 predicted proteins | sample MGYA00241524_ERZ501745 | MGnify/ENA primary metagenome ERZ501745 (study PRJEB25962, sample SAMEA2042567) | human gut metagenome | biome: human gut; feature: human-associated habitat; material: faeces...
CTGCGCAGGGGGAAGAAGTCGGGTAAATGTTTCTCGATTATGCGGCGCAGGCCATGCTCGCCGTTTACACAGATAAACTTGTCGGATGTCTTGGGGCGGCAGATGGCAAAGATGCGTATACCCAGTTGCCGGGCAGCTTCCACCTTTTCGCAGAATCCGCCCGATATCCCGCTTTCTTTGAGGAGGATGGCTTCGGGATGAAGCTGTTTCATCAGGACTTGCTCGTCTTCTCCGGGCGTGTAGTAGTAGAGGTTCTTCTCGGAGAAACCTTGTTCCCGGGCGAGCTTGCGCGAGCTGTCACGGTCGAGGATGCGGAAGTAACAGCAGGCATTCTGCCACAAAGGCTTCAGCTTACCTATGGTCTGTACGCCGGTCAGTGCAAGTAAGATGAAAATCTTTTCTTTCTGTATCTTCTCGATGGCATCGTCATAATCCCTGCACCAGGTGATGTGTTCTTCATCGCGTTTCGGGAAGATACGCTCGAAACGGATGACGGGGATATTCGATTCCACGGAGACTTGTTCCAGAGTCTCATGCAGCTGTGTGGCAAAGGGGTGCGCGGCGTCTATCAGCAGCTTTATGTGATGCTGTGCACAGAATGTTTCTATTTCTATTGCATCCATCGCGCCTTGCAGGCGGATGCCATTATGCAGAAGTACGTCCTGCTCATCCCCTTTGGTAGAATAGTAGAAAGTTTTTCCGGCTTCTTCAAGGGTTTGGATGGCTATGCGTCCTTCGGTGGTTCCGCCAAATATTAATATCATGTTTGAATGTTTATGGGTGATTAATCGTTGATTTATTTCCGGTACAGATGCTTGAACTCGTGTGCATAGAGCCGTGACAGACCTTCACGGTTGCCGATGGCTTCGCCTACGACAATCATGGTTGTCAAGGTGAGGTTATTTTCCTTCACTATTCTGGCAAGGTCTTTGAGTTCCCCCCTGAATATTTGTTCGTCTTTCCATGTCAAGTGGTAGCAGACAGCTACGGGGGTAGTTTCCGGATATTCCTGCAACAGTTCTTCCTGCACCTGCTTCGCAATGCTTGCACTGAGGAAGATGCACATGGTACTTTGTGAGCGTGCCATGAGATGTAGCTTTTCGCGTTCGGGCATGGGCGTACGTCCTTCGCCGCGTGTTAGGATGATGCTTTGCACTTTTTCCGGAATGGTGAACTGCGACTTCAAGGCAGCTGCCGCCGCCTGGAAGGAGGATATGCCGGGGGTGATGTGGTAGCTCATACCGTGCTGGTCAAAGTAGTTCATCTGTTCCTGAATGGCACCATAGATACAAGGGTCACCCGTATGCAGGCGTACGATGAATTTTCCCTTGTCATAGAACTTCTTCATCACTTCAAATTGTTCTTCCAAATCCATGGAAGCGGAGCTGAGTACGGTAGCCCCGGCCTTGGCACAGAGAGTCAGCTCCCTGGGAACGAGACTGCCGGCATACAGAATGAGGTCGGCGCGTTCCAGCATTTGGCGTCCGCGTACGGAAACCAGGTCCGGGTCGCCCGGGCCGGCACCCACTATTTCGATGTGGCCCTGGCGCACAGTTCTTATGTCGAGGGCGGCGGCCACGGTATAGTTCTCTCCTTTCTTCTTGGGCACCAGCAGCCGGGAGTTGTTTGCACTCAGTAAGGCGGCGGCTTCGCTGACGCTGGGGGTACCCATGTGCTTCATGACGGTTTTGCTGGGATGGGGCACCTCTATCTCTGTCAGTTCCTCGGCTGTATAGAAGTAGACCGGGAACTTCTTTTGGAGCGCTTTCACTACCGGTTCGTCACTTTTGGCTTTAATCGTGGAGATGGAGGCGATGCTTTGGGGCATGATACCGTATTCCTTCAGCGTGTTCATAATCTCTTTCTCCACTTTCCGCACAGGGCCTGCCAGCCGGGCAAGGCCGATGCCGAGGTGTACGACACAGGGCACGTAGCATATCATAGGCATTTCCGGGAAGTTGGGGACTTGGGGAGATACGCACAGAATCAGTTTGAAGCGTGAAGGTTTAATGTCCTGCACCCGGTAGAATACTTCTACATGAGGCGGCAGGTGCGCCTCCATCCAGTCCGTGCCTTCATTGCGCACCGTGAGCAGCAGGGCGGTGGGCTTGCCGGAAACGAAGAGGCTGATATGCTCGTTCATGCATACTCTTTTTTTCTCTTCGGGCGTCTTGGCAAGTTCTGCCAACAGGAGGGTGGAGGGCTCGGCGTTGATGACCGGAAACCACCCGAAACGTTGGGGCAGGGTATCGAGTCCCCATAGACCGGTGCAGTCGCTTTGCGTGGTGACTACCGGTTCGGCCCCGAGGATATTCGCTACCTGGTGGGTCAGTTCGTTGGCTCCTCCGATGTGTCCGGAAAGTACGGAGATGGCAAATTTACCGGTACTGTCCACGCAAACCACGGCAGGGTCGGTATATTTGTTCTTCACGCAAGGAGCGATGGTGCGGACACAGATTCCCATGGCGCCAATGAAGACAAAGGCATCATAGCGGTTAAAGTTTTCCGCTGTGAATTTGCCGGCGGATTCTATATGTGTGCATCCCTCTTCGTGCCTGAGGGTGAAGATTTCGGAGTCGGGAAGTTCGTTGAGCAGTGATTGGGCTATGCTCAAACCGGCTTCGGAGATTAGAATAACAGCTGTTTTCATAATGGGTATGTTTAAGAAAGCGTGGCTTTCATAATTTCAATGGGGTTATATTCGTTCAAGGCGATATGGGTGGAAGGGTGGAGCACCATTCCGTTCCGCTCGATTCCTCGGCAGAACGCCTCCTTGCTTTCTGCCGATACGGAGTTGAAGACGATGCAGCCTTCGGGGTGCAGCACTTGTTTCACTTTCTCTATCATTTCCTCCAGATGTCCGCCGTGTCCACCGATGAAGACGGCATCGGGGCGGGCAAAGGGAGTGAGGTCGGTGTGCAGGAAATCTCCGGTTACCGCCGTAATGCCCGGTGCGCCGAAGCGGCGGGAGTTGGTGTCCATCAGCTCTTTTCCTTCGGGGCGTATCTCGAAGGAGATGACGGCGAGATGGGGAAATTGCAGGCGGGCTTCGATGGAGACGGAACCGGTACAGAAACCGATGTCCCAGAAAACGCGGCGGCGGTTCAGTTCCAATGCCTGCAGGGTGAGCAGGCGGATGGGAGCCTTGGTTATCATGCGGGCGCGTCCGTCAAGATGTGCAAACTCTTCATCGGGGATGCCGAAGGGACGGACTGGAAAGTCCGGGGCTTGTACGCTGCCGTGCAGGGAGTTTGTGCGGCATTGTCCGGGATGGCTGTCCAGCAGCAGGCAGTTGGGATGTTCGAAGTCGCCGGCAACCGCTTCCCGGGGTGTCATCCGGCGTATGCGTTCCTTTTCGGGATTGCCGAGATGTTCGCCGATGTATAGCGTGTAATGGGAGTACCCGTATTTCAGCATGCGGGCGGCAATGGTGACCGGGGTATGTTCGCGGTCGGTGAGGATGCCTATTTTGGGGGCACGCTCTATGAGGGCACGGTCGAACTCCTGCCACGGGCGTCCTGTCAGGGAGACGGTGCGCATGTCGTCATACGGCATGACGAGGCGGTGTGCCAATGTCTGCAAGGAATTGAAAGCGGGATAGAGCAGAATGTCTGCCTCGGGAAGCTTACGCTTTATGGTATTGGCAAAACCGAAGAATAACGGGTCGCCGGACGCGAATACAATGATGGAGTCGTCCGTAGCCGTCTCTTCGAAGTGGGCAAATATTTCTTCATAACGGGAAAAGACGCGGTCCAGCGGTACGGTGATGGAAATCCATTCGGCCCCGGCAGGCAGCAGAGGACCGACAATCTCCTTATGCCGTATGCCACCGGAGAAGACCTTCCCCTTCCGTATCTGTGCCAGTGCTTCCGGTGGAAAGAAGGGGGAACGGTTGTCATCCATTCCTATGATTATAAATCTGTGTTTCATTCAATGAGTAATCTTATGAAAATATCAAGTAATGTAAGGGGGCATAACAAGTAATGTTATCGGTCGTAACAAGTAATGTTATGGAATGTCTCTTTTCACTTACACATCCCTGCCCGGGCGCAACTGCTCCGCATCGTTGTAGCACAGCACGGAGTTCACCAGCGTGGCAGCCAAGTTGCTGCCTCCCTTACGTCCTTCTACGATAATCTTGGGTATTTCCGTAAAGGGTTTCACCATGTGTTTGGACTCTTGCACATGCACAAAGCCTACCGGTGCGGCAACAATGCCCGCCGGATGTGCCTTGCCCTTACGTATCAGGTCGCAGAGTTCCATAAGTGCCGTAGGTGCATTGCCGAATACAAAGAAAGCATCGGGATGCTCCTCCACAGCCAGGCGGATGCCTGCCTGGGTACGGGTGATGCCTTTCTCTGCAGCCATCGTCGCCGTGTGCGGGTCGCCGAGGTAACATTTCACCTCTATGCCCAGCCGCTGCAAAGCTCCTTTGCGGATACCGCTGGCTGCCATCGTGACGTCTGTGACAATCGTCTTGATTCCGCCTTTCTCGATGGCTTGATACAAGGAAGCCACGGCACCTTCGTCCGTATGCAGCAGATGCTCCATTTCAAAATCGGCGGTGGTATGTATGGCATGGAGTAAAGCCCATTTATGGTCGAGGGGAATATGCTTGTTCTTCAGTTCCTTTTCGATGGTACGGAAACTACGAATCATGATGTCTTGCCCGATGCCCGTGGCTTCGGTATTCGTGTCCCGGGAATAGCCGCGCGGAGTGATGAAGGCTCCGTTCCATTCGTAGGACTGTGAGTTGCCTATCAATACGACTGTAAACATATCCACCTCTTCGGGATTGAAATCTCCCAGCGTGGTGATGTGTACCGCTTGTTCCGGGCGTCCTGCCTGGCGTACATATCCCACGGGCGTTTCCGGTGAGCGTCCTTCCTGCAGAAAGAGTTCTTTCAAGCGGTAAAGCTGCCAGTAGCGTCCTTCACTTTTGGGGTTGTAGACTGCCGTCACGAAGTCGGCGGCAGCGGCTGCGATGATACGCCTTTCAATACGCTCCCAGGGAGTCATCAGGTCTGAAAGGGAGATGACACAGAAGTCATGTCCTACGGGAGCTCCCAGCAGTGAGGCTGCCTTTTGGAAAGCGCTGATGCCCGGCAGCGAAACGATTTCCACGTCGCTGTTCCTTTCCCGCTTCATCTCGTAGACAAGCGGCGTCATACCATAAATGCCCGCATCCCCGGAACTGATGACGCAGACCGTCTTTCCCTGCTCTGCCAGCTCGAAAGCCTGCTCGGCACGGGCGCGCTCACGCTTCATGCCGGTATCTATACATGCTGTTGAGGGGTGGAGATAAGGGATTACAAATTGGAAATAATACTTATATCCCACCACTACATCTGATTTTTGCAAAGCGGAAATTACGGCGGGAGTTATATCCGATTCATTGCCCGGTCCGATGCCGGCAACAATTATTTTGGGGTGTTTCATATCCATATGTTCTATTGGCATACAAAGATAGAACTTATATTTGATGAAACCGAAAAAACTCTGTGTTAATCCGCGTAATCTGTGGTGAATCCTTATTGTCTAAACCTGTAAGTGCCGGTATTCGCTCGGAGTATAGCCTACGTTCTTCTTGAACACGCGGTTGAAGTGCTGCGAATACTGGTATCCCAGCTCATAGGCAATCTGGCTGACTGTCTTCCCGCTTCCTATAATCATTTCTTTGGCCAGGTCGATGATTTTGTTCTGGATATATTCCTGCGCTGTCTTTCCGGTTTCCTTCTTCACCAAATCTCCGAAATAGTTGGAGGAGAGGAACACTTTGTCTGCGAAGTATTTCACGGAAGGCAGTCCTTCGGTCTGCGGTTTGTCGCTCTGGAAATAGTCGTCTATCAGTGCTTCGAATTTCATCAGGATATCTTTGTTGGCTGCCGAGCGGGTGATGAACTGGCGTTCGTAGAAACGCATGCAGTAGTCCAGCAGCAGTTCGATGTTGCGTGCAATCAGACCCTTGCTGTGCTTGTCGATGGGGCGTTGGATTTCCATCTTAATCTTCTTCAGACAGTCGAGGAAGATTTCTTTCTCGTCTTCGGACAAATGCAGTGCCTCGGTAGAGGAATAGGAAAAGAAGGAATACTGCTTTATTCCCTGTCCCAGCGAGGTACCTTTTATCAAGTCGGGGTGGAACAGCAGGCCGGAGGCGCTGGGCTGCATACCTTCCAGCATGTTGACCTCGGTCACCTGGCCCGGGGCGAAGCTGGTTACCGTGCCTTCCTGGTAATCGTAAAACTGTCTTCCATAGCGTATATCTCCGCATTTGGTATTTTTGAGGAAAAGGGCGTATACGCCATAGTTCAACGTGAAATGCCTGGGATATCCGGTAGCTTCGGACAAGTCGACTACGCTGACCAGCGGGTGCAGGGTTTCGAGACCGAACATCTTGTTGTATTGGTCTACTGCATTGAGCTTGATTACTTCTTCCATAAACGTTCCTGTTAGTTTTGTACAAATGTAGAGAATAATCCGGAAAGTACCATATCGCAGGAGGAGGAATCCGTAATATGGTTACAAATGTCCGTAATCTGTGTACATTGAAAAGAGCTACACCCTTTGTCCGGAATGGTGTAGCCATCCGGAGCAAAGGGTGTAGCCTTGGTATGTAAAAGGTGTAGCCCTTTTACGCTTGCTGGTTATCAATCTTTTAGCATGGCTTTGATGTGTTCCATATAGAGCTGGCGGATGGCTTTGTTTTCGCCCAGTCCCTGCATGCGTACATTCACTTGATAGCCTTGCTTTTCAAGTTCCGTCTTCCACACGCCGGCAATATCTTCCTTGGTATGGTTGCCGCATACCAACAGCAACGGAACCAATGTCACGCTCTTGGGGCGTGTCTCTTTCAGTTGCAGCAGGGTTGCGTCCAGGGTGGGGTATCCTTCAATGGTGCTGACGTGGAAGTTCTTCAGTCCATGGGCTTTCATCATGAAGTCGAGCATGGCGTAAGTAGCCGTGCTGGGTAGCTGGTTGCCGTGCCCCACATAGACAATGTCTTCTTTCTTTCGCAGCTGTTCGGCGGTCAGTATACCGATTACCTTCTCGCAGTCTTCGACGGAGTAGAGCAGGGGATTTCCCACTTTTATCTCCTTGAAGAAGGGACGGAGCTTGTCTGCATCCCTGCGGACGGAGGTCATCTCACTGCCTTCTATCAAGGTGGTGCTCTGGACGTAGATGGTCCGGTAGCCTTCGGCGCGAAGTTTCAGCAGTGCATCCGTAGGGCTGTCTTTGTACACACCCTCCTTGGCAAGTCTTTTTCGTACAATCGGCGAGATGTATGCTTCGCGCACTGTAAACTGCGGAAAGGCTTCTTGTGCCTCACGGGTCACGACGTCGAGCGTCAAGGCACGTGTCTGAGGGTCCGAACTGCCATAATGGGTGATGAGCAGAGCCGCCTTCTCCTCTTGTTGTGCGGAGGAGAAGAGGCTGATGCCGAGTAAATAGAGAGTGATGAAAAAATGTTTCATAATTGTTGTTGTTTTTAAATGCGTTATGGAGAGATTATTTTAGTCTGAGTGCCAGGCTGATTACTACCGAACGTCCCGGAGAATACAAGGCGAAGTTCTTGTTCAGCGGGCGGTTGTCTTTCTTGTTGAAGATATTGTCTATGCCGATGCCCGGTTCGATGACAAAGTTGCGGAAGCCGTCGAAGGTATGGCGGGTATTGAGGTTCCAGATGCCGTAACCCGGAGCATTGCCGTCCGCGTCACCCGGATAATAGACTTTGCTTTGCAGACGACCGTTCAGGTTGAGGTTCAAGGTATAGTCGCTCCAGCTGTGTGTATAGTTTCCGGTGATGGTGGCTGTATGGCGTATGCTGCGCTCGATGTTTTGCCATTCGCCTCCTTCGTTCAGACCGCGTCCATAGGCGTAGGTATAGTTTCCGGTCAGGGTGAAGCCCGGGAATAGATTGCCGTTCAAGTTCACTTCAAAGCCTTTGACGGTAGCTTTCTCGAAGTTGAAGTAGTTCTTGACACTTAGGTTTTTCGTGGATGAAAGGTCACCGATTTCGGGGAACTCTTCACGCAACCGGTTCTGCTCTGCTTCCGGTAGGTCATCGAATTTGGTGGATTTGGAAGTTACCATGTTCTTTACGTAGTTCAAGTAGCCGGTGACGGAAGCACTGAAACGGCTGGTGCGGTATTCCATGTTGATGGAGTAATAGTTGCTGCGTTCGGGGTCGAGGTTCTCGTCACCCAATGAGATGGTGGCCCGTGTACCCATTGTCTTCTTGAACATGTGGTAGTAGAGCTCGTCGATGCCCGGAGCACGGAATCCGGCAGCATAGGTGGCACGTACATTGAAGTTGCCTATGTTGTACATGGCTGCCACTTTGGGGGTGAAGCGTCCACCCGTCTGTTCGTGATGGTCGTAGCGTACACCCGCAACACCGGTCAGATGGTTCCATAGCTTCACTTCATGCTGGCCGTAGGCTGATGCCGTATAGACACTTTTGTCCAAATCGGAGTCGGGACGGCGAAGCACTTCACAGCGATAGTCTACACCGAACACCGTAGTGCTGTTGGTTGTAAAACCGAAGATACCTTTCAACTCGGCATCATGGAATTTCTGAAGCTTGGTAAGCGCATACTGTCCGGGCAGGTATCCGCTGTTTTCTATCAGGTATTTGTAGCGTGATGCGTAATTGTTTCCTGAATAGTCGAACTGGATAACGTTGCGTTTACTCAGTTTGTATTTGGCGCCTGCCCCCCAGTTGTAACCTTCGTAGGTAGTGTTGTACTTGCTTCCGCCGGTGATGTCTTCGCGTTCTACCGGACGTTCGAGTCCGCGGTTATAGTATCCACCGTTGGCATAGAAGGAAAGCTGGTCCGTAGCATCATAGGTAAACTTCTGCGAAAAGTTATTCGAGCTGTAGCCCAGGGAGAGCGGGGCAATCGTTTCGATGATGTCTTCTCCATCTTCTGTCAGACGGCTGTTTTGCCAACCGTCGGAGTGGTCGTATTTATAGGAAGTATAGGACCCTATTTTTCCTTGGGCGATGTCCAGATTCAAGCCTTGGGAGAATTGATTCTTTCTCGTATAGCTGCTATTGCTGCTGAAGGCTACCACATCTTTAGGCTCGTTGGTAATGATATTGATTACACCGCCGATGGCATCCGAACCATAAAGGGAAGAAGCGGCTCCGTTCAGTACCTCGATGCGCTTGACGCGGGTCATGTCTATTTGGTTGAGGTCGATGTTACCGGTGATGTCTCCCGTGACCTTGCGTCCGTTCACCAATATCAGTACGTGTTTGTTGGAGAGTCCGTTCATCATCAGATAGGACCCCATCGCGTTCGGACGGAAGGAGAGCGAGGGTACCATCATGGTCAAGGCCTGCTGGAAGTCGGTGATACCGGCACGCTTTATCTCGTTGGCAGTGATAACCGATACGGGAGACGGGGTATTCTTCAGTCGCTGATGTGTACCTGTACCCGTTACTACCACCGGGTTCAACTCGTGAGTTTTCTTGGTCATATCGTCGCTGTCACCTTTTTCTGCTTGTGCATAGGCACCGGTGGCGATGATTCCTCCCATAAGGAGAGCTGTGAGAAGTCTTTTCTTTATCATATATTGTTTTATTTTATATAACGCTGCAAATGTACATACCATTATCGGAGGGTGAAATACTTAATAGTTGTTATACTGCGATGGCCAAATAGCTATTAATAGGTACTGTATTCCCTTATTCCGGCACATAGATAATCTCTCCATTTTCAAGCTGATAGGCAACTCCCACTTTCTTTCCTCTTTTACCGGAGGTCTTTTGGTCTTCGCTGGGAGTGTATTTCTTGATTTCCTGCCCTTCTTTGGTAATGATTTCCATATTTTCCTTTCCGGGATTCTTCACCATGGTGAAGTCTTCTTTAGAAAACATCTCCGTCATATTGAAGCGGGAGACGAGAGCCACCATCAAGGCTACGGCAAAGACCATCGCTACGTCAAAAAGATTGGCTACCGTACCCATGGGGTCGGAGTCCGAATCGCTGTGCAGTAATCTGTTTCTCTTACTCTTCAATCAGTGATATGCTGACAAAACTGACGGATCAGGTGGAAAACTGGGCAACGAAGGATCTGCTGCCACAGATGCAGCAATATCTGCTGCAGATTACTTCCGGCGTAATCACGATGGTCAAATCCATATTAAACTTCATCATTGGGATCATTGTCGTTGTTTATGTCTTATCCATTAAAGAAAGCCTGGTGGGACAGAGCAAAAAGATTGTGTATGCGATCTTTAAACCGAAACATGGAAACATTATTATCGAAGTTTTCCACAAGGCAGATGAAGTATTTGGTGGTTTCATCATTGGAAAGATTATAGATTCTGCCATCATCGGAGTAATCTGTTATTTTGGATGTCTGATCCTGCATATCCCAGATACGATACTGGTTGCGGTTATCATTGGTGTGACGAATGTCATTCCGGTGTTTGGACCGTTTATCGGTGCGATTCCGACACTTCTTCTGGTGGTGATCCAGAGTCCGCTGCATGCGTTGTATCTGCTGATATTTATTATCGTTCTGCAGCAGGTGGATGGAAATATTATCGGACCGAAGATCCTCGGAGATTCCACCGGGCTTTCCTCTTTCTGGGTTGTATTTGCCATTCTCGTATTTGGCGGTCTGTGGGGCTTTCCTGGAATGCTGCTTGGTGTGCC
>ENA-OPMN01000820-OPMN01000820.1-human-gut-metagenome-genome-assembly--contig:-NODE-820-length-10604-cov-3.836098_pt1 | contig 10604 bp, 9 predicted proteins | sample MGYA00241524_ERZ501745 | MGnify/ENA primary metagenome ERZ501745 (study PRJEB25962, sample SAMEA2042567) | human gut metagenome | biome: human gut; feature: human-associated habitat; material: faeces...
GGCAAATTACAAAGCCGCTTATTCTTATTGATTTTAAGAGTAGGCGGCTTTTTTGCGTTCTCTGGTACTGTTTACATACCCACCTTGACATAGTGGCTAAATCTATGCAAAAGGGATAAGGCTTTAGCACATTTTGAAGGAGGGTATCGCAGTGGCTAGGATGGGCAAAAAAGAAAAAATGAGGAATCTTTTAATCATTTTAAGTGCATAACTCGTTATTATATATATACAGATATTCAATGGAAAGGAGTCTGATGCGTGTTGAGTGATGACGAATTAGTGGAACAGATTCTACTTGGAAATGAAAATGTAGCAGAAGAATTGATAAAACGCTATTATACATCTATTTTACGTTACTGTAGGTGGCATTGCTCTAATCTGGAAAAAGCAGAAGACCTGACTCAGGAAACATTTTTGAAGTTGTTTAAGAACTTATCCGGATATAAAGGGAAAAAGAAATTTAAGGCTTATCTATACACGATTGCAAATCATTTATGTATTGATGAAAGTAGGAAGGTTGAGTTTTCTCCATTAGAAGATGAAGAAAATATAGTGCATGAGTATAACGACATAGTTCGGCTAGAGGATAGGGCAGAGATAAGCTATTTTTTGAATTTTTTATCATCAGAACAAAGGGAAGCAGTCATTCTACGCTTTGGAGAACAACTTAGTTTTGGAGAGATTGCAAAAGTGATGGGATGCAATATGCGAACAGCACAAAGCAGGGTTCGTAATGCTTTAAAAATTATGAGAAAGGAGCAGGAAAATGAAAGATAAAAATTTGAAGGGCTATTTACAGCAATCTTTAGGAGAGGAAGTACAGCCTAAAAGATTAGAGGAAACGATTAAGCTTTGCACTGAAATTGTACGAGAACAGGAAGTGACTAGGGCAGAACCGAGGACAGGTTTCTTTCACTATCTTTCAGATGTATTTCGCTTTGAAGGTATTCCAATATTTGGTTTGCAGGCAGTAACGTTATTTATAGTTTGTTTAACAATTGCCAGCATTGCAGACGTGCCAAAGAATATACCAATTTTTATGCCGCTGTTTGTATTGGCTATCATGCCAGCAATTTTTAAAAGCCAGTATTATGGAATGAGCGAGATTGAAGCGGTAACAAGAGCTTCTGGTGCCCAAATCACGTTAGCAAAGCTGGTTTTGGCTGGGGCTGCTAATTTGGTGTGTATAACAATTCTTTTGTGTATAGAAGTTTATTTGCAAAATTCTTATAAAGAGATTGGACAGATGGTTCTATACTGCCTGGTTCCGTACTTAGTGTGTATGGTTGCGTTGCTACGTTTGATCCGTTTGCAAAAGAAACAGAGTTTACAGATATGTGCGATTGTAATGCTGGGTTCCTGCATTTGTTGGGGGATGTCAGCAAGAATATTGCCATGGTTATATGAAACATCAGCAGTGGGGGTGTGGATTGTTACATTTTTGATTTTTGCTATGTTCTTTATAAATGAAATTCATTATATTGCAGAGATGAGAAAGGAAGGAAAAATGTATGGAATTGTCGCTTGATCGTTTAACAAAACAGTATGGCAGGAAAATAGCGGTAGATTGTGTTAGTGCAACCTTAAAGCCGGGAGTATATGGTCTTTTGGGGGCTAACGGTGCAGGTAAAACAACATTGATGCGTATGCTATGTGCTGTTTTGGAGTCAACCTCAGGGGAGGTATTGCTGGATGGAAAAGAAGTAACTTCGATGGGGGCAGATTACCGGAATGTGTTGGGTTATTTACCACAGGATTTTGGATATTATCCAAATTATACTGCGGTGGAGTTCTTAATGTATATTGCAGCACTGAAAGGAATACCGAAGAATGTTGCAAAAAAACGTGTGACTGAATTGTTGGAAGTAGTTGATTTAAGCCATGTGGCAAACAAAAAAGTAAAAACTTTTTCCGGTGGTATGAAACAAAGAGTAGGAATTGCACAGGCGTTACTTAATAATCCGAAAATTTTGATTTTGGATGAGCCGACTGCAGGACTTGATCCGAAAGAGCGTGTCCGTTTTCGTAATCTGCTCTCAGAGTATGCAGGTGATAAAATTGTAATTCTTTCCACACATATTGTATCGGATATAGAAGCAATAGCAGATGAAGTGCTATTGATGAAAAAAGGAAAATTTATATTGCAGGGTACGGTTCCTGAGTTGATTCATAAGGCAAATGGTAAGGTTTGGGAGCTTTCTGTTTCTCCACAAGAAGCTAGACAATGGCAGACAAAAACAACGGTTGCTAATTTACGGCACGAAGGAAAAGAAATTATATTGCGTATTATTTCAGACAATATGCCTAGTGAGCGAGCGGTTCCTTGTGAAGCTACATTGGAAGATCTTTATTTATTTTATTTTCCCACAGAGGAAGGAGTGAAATAGAATGGAACTATTTTGGTTAGAGCATAAAAAGTTATGGCGAAAGAAAATTGTTAAAATATGTGTGTTGTTGTGTTTTGTTTATTGTGTAATTTTTGGAAGCATACTTTCGTTTCAATGGTTCGGTTTTGGCAGTTCAGATGACTATACAAGTGCTTTTGGCAATAATTTTGATGGATATACAGTAATAAAGGATAGTCAGGAATATGCACTTTCATTTGGTGGAGAATTGACGGATGAAACCTTGCAGCAAATAGTAAGTGATTATCAGCAAATGGAAGCTGACGGTATGGAGGAAGAACTGGAAAAGACAGACTGGCAGATAGTTAATAGTTGGCTCGGAACATTGTATCCGGAGCTTCGAGATACCAGTAATTATAAAACGATGATAAGCTATGTTGATCCGGATAAGTTAACAGGCTTCTATGAAAGAAGACAGCAGGTGCTTGATGAGTTTTTGGAGGTCAGTGGTCAGGTAGGAGCTGAAAAAGAGTTTTTACATCAGATAGAGAGAAAGGTAGAAAAACCATTTCGTTATGAGTGGGTAGAAGGCTGGTCAACGCTTCTTGGTAGTATGGTTGCGGATCTGGGAGTTGTGATGGCTTTGTTTCTCGGTATTGTTTTATCCTCTTTATTTGCGGGCGAATGGCATGATAATACAAGCACACTAGTATTGACGACTCGAAATGGTTGGGGGAAAATCGCTCTTGCCAAAATTCTTACTGGTTTAGCGTTTACAGTGGAGTTATTTGCATTACTTGCTGTTTCAAGTGTTATATCACAGTTGTTTTTTATGGGAACTGCCGGATGGGATATGCCGATTCAGAATATCAAGCTGATTGCTGTTGCACCTATGAATATGCTGCAGGCAGAAATTTATGAATATGCTTTTGTACTGCTTGGAGCAATAGGTTTTGCCGGAATTGTTATGTTTATATCAGCGGCTGTAAAAAATAATGTACTTACCTTACTGCTTAGTCTGGCTGTTGTATATGGACCAATGATGATTGCAGAATATCTTCCTTATGGAATGCAAAAAGCATTGGATTTAATACCATTGGTAGGAAGTTCAACAGATATTTTCAGAACTAATACTTTTCGTATTTTTGGGAAGCTTATCTGGTCACCATATCTACTTATTACTATTCCTGTCTTGATTGGTATTCTATGTATGCCATTCGCTATAAAGAGCTGGTCAAGAAGGATGAAGGCATAAATAACAATATGGCAAAGAAAAGAGATAAAAAAATAAGTTGCGAGTGTTTACTATGGCAACAAAATCAGCAAATTTATACGCACGCATTGAGCCTGATGTAAAAGAACAGGCAGAAGGAATCTTAGCAGCATTAGGAATTCCTACATCAAATGCAATAAATATGTTTTACAAACAAATTATTCTTCAAAGAGGACTTCCTTTTGAACTGAAGTCACCAGAAAATGCAAGTGGTCAGCTTGATAGGCTTGAAGCATGTATTTTATCTTGTTCTATATATTCCGGATGATGATACACAAGTGGTTAAGATTATTCGTGTTATGTACGGTGGAAGAGATGTGGATACGCAATTAAAAAGATTTACAAAAACAAAATAATTTGAAAGCATCAATCAGAAATGGTTGGTGCTTTTTTCATGTCTGGAGAAATCTGTTTTTTTTATGCCCATTTTTACGGAAGGAGGTATCGACCGTTGCTAACAGAATTATGGGTATTACTGTCAAGATTGGCAAAGATACCACCAAATTACAGACTGGCTTCCTGTATAATTCAAAGTGTAGGAAAAATAAAAAATTATATTTCATCAACGTTTCATAAAAGGTGTGTAGAATGATATTAAAAGTAGCTATAAAATGCTATTGTGAAAAAAATAAAGGAGGAATAATTTATGAAAAAATGCTTGTCCAGTAGATGCAATTAGTTATGGAGTAAGAAAATAGAAAGGAGTAGTTAGTAAAGTGATAAAAAATGCTATAGCATATATTACAAGAAAGAGAAATAGAACTTTAATAATTTTTATCATATTAACTATAGTTCTTTCTTGCTTGTATTCTTGTTTAACAATAATGAAATCAAGCGATGAAATAGAAAAGGCTTTATATGAAAGTTCTAATTCTTCAATATCAATAACAAAAAAAGATGGTAAATATTTTAACGTTAATCAATTTAAAGATATTGAAAAATTAAAAGAAATTGAAGAAATAATAATGCAATATGATGGATTAGCAAAGCTAAAAGATGCTAAAGTAGTTAGCGGAGAACAAAGAATAAATAGAGAAGATTTATCTGACGAATTTAAGAATGTTGTTTCACTCGAAGCTACAAATAATACTAAAAGAAATATTTTATTTAGTAGTGGAGTATTTACAATTAAAGAAGGTAAAAATATAGGAGAAAATGATAAGGATTCAATTATTGTTCATGAAGAATTTGCTAAACAAAACAATCTAAAATTAGGTGATGAAGTTGATCTTGAATTACTAGATATTGAAAAAAGTGGAAAAATAAAAAGTCATAAATTTAAAATTATAGGGATCTTTTCTGGTAAAAAACATGAAACATATACAGGGCTATCTTCTGATTTTAGCGAAAATATGGTGTTTGTAGATTATTCAACAAGCCAAGAGATATTAAATAAATCAGAAAATAACAAAATTGCAAATAAAATTTTAATGTATTCTAGTAGCGCAGAATCTACAGACTTAGCCTTAAACAAATTGAAAGAGCTTAAGATTGATGAGTCAAAGTATTTTGTTCAAAAAGATTCTAATGCATTTGAAGAGTCTTTAGAGTCAGTGAGTGGAATAAAACATATGATAAAAATAATGACTTATTCTATTATGTTAGGCGGGATTATTGTTCTTTCATTGATTTTGATTCTATGGTTAAGAGAAAGAATTTATGAAATAGGTATATTTTTATCTATTGGAACATCTAAGATACAAATTATAATGCAATTTATATTCGAGTTATTATTCATATCGATACCAAGTATAATATCTTCCTTATTTTTAGGAAATGTATTGATAAAAGTAATTGCAGGTGGATTAATTAACTCAGAGAACTCAATGATTTCTGGTGGAAATTTAATAAATGATAGTAGTTTTATGTTAAATATTACAACACTTGGACAAAGTTATTTAATATTAATAAGTATTATTGTTTTATCAGTTGTATTTGCTTCTTCATTAATATTAATCAAGAAGCCTAAAGAAATATTATCAAAAATAAGTTAGGAGAAAATTATGGAAATATTAGAAATAAAGAATGTATCATATAGTTATGCCAATTCTAAAGAAAAAGTTTTGTCAGGAGTAAATCAAAAATTTGAACTTGGGAAGTTTTATGCGATAGTAGGAAAGTCAGGAGCAGGAAAATCTACACTTCTTTCCTTACTTGCTGGACTTGATAAACCTCAAACAGGACAAATATTGTTTAAGAATGAAGATATACAAAAGAAAGGATATAGTAATCATAGAAAAAATAATATATCTTTAGTGTTTCAAAACTATAATTTAATAGATTATTTATCGCCGATTGAAAATATTAGATTAGTGAATAAATCAGCAGATGAAAGTATCTTGTTTGAACTAGGCTTAGATAAAAAACAAATAAAAAGAAATGTTATGAAATTATCTGGTGGACAGCAGCAAAGAGTAGCTATTGCCAGAGCATTGGTATCAGATGCTCCAATAATACTAGCTGATGAGCCTACTGGTAATCTGGATAGTGTTACTGCCGGAGAAATAATTAATATATTAAAGACATTAGCGAAAGAAAGGAATAAATGTGTAATAGTTGTAACACATAGTAAGGAAGTAGCAGATTCTGCAGATATCATTTTAGAACTAAGTGGTAAAAAGTTGAAAAAAGTAAATAAAATGAATTTGGAGGTTGAATAATGATAAAAAATGCATTTGCTTATGTAACTAGAAAAAGCTTAAAATCAATAATTATTATGTTAGTTATTTTGGCTATGTCAACTTTAAGTCTTATAAGTTTATCTATTAAAGATGCTACGGACAGAGCTTCAAAAGAAACATTTGCTAATATAACAAATAGTTTTTCTATGGAGATAAATAGACAAGTAAATCCAGGAACACCTAGAGGTGGAGGAAATGTAAAAGGTGAAGATATTAAAAAGATAGCTCAAACAGATAGTATAGACTCCTATGTAAAAAGAATAAACAGTGTTGCAGATTTAGTTGATTATGATATTATTGAAACTAAAGAGACTCTTGCGAATCAATCGCCTAAAAGAGCGAAGAATTTTAAAAGAACAGTGATGTTAACCGGAGTTAACGACTCATCAAAAGAAACAAAATTTGTATCAGGAGCATATAAATTAGTAGAAGGAAAGCATTTAGAAAATGAAGATAAAAATAAAATCTTAATGCATAAAGATTTGGCTGAAAAAAATAATCTTAAAGTTGGAGATAAGATAAAAATAAAATCTAATTTATTTGATGCTGATAATGAGAAAGGTGCAAATGAAACAGTAGAAGTAGAAATTAAAGGTCTATTCGATGGGCATAATAGCGGTGGAGTAAGTGCAGCACAAGAACTATACGAAAATACATTAATCACTGATGTTCATACAGCTGCTAAAGTTTATGGTAATACAGAAGATACAGCTGTATACCAAGATGCAACATTCTTTGTAAAAGGTGATAAGAATCTTGATAGTGTAATAAAAGATCTTGGGAAATTAGATATAAATTGGAGAGCATATAATTTGATTAAAAGTTCATCAAATTACCCTGCATTACAACAATCTATATCAGGTATCTACTCAATTTCAAATAAATTATTTGCTGGCTCATTAATATTTGCAGGGGTTGTAGTTTCATTATTATTATTATTATGGATGAATGCCAGAAAGAAGGAAATAGCAGTATTACTATCATTAGGTATATCAAAATTAGAAATTTTTGGTCAATTCCTGATTGAGATGGTATTTATATCAATCCCCGCATATGTTGGCTCTTATTTCTTAGCTAGGTATACAGCTGAAAAGCTTGGGAATAATATATTGAATAAGGTTACTGGTGATATAGCTAAACAAATAGCTAGACAATCTGCATCTAGCCAATTAGGTGGTGGGGCAGAAGCTGAAGGATTTAACAAGACATTATCAAGTTTAGATATAAATGTATTACCTAAATTCATAATTTATGTAGTTATATTTATGAGTTTAGTACTTCTTGTATCTTTGATTATTTCTTCATTCAATATATTAAGAAGAAATCCAAAAGAATTATTAATTGACAATAAATAAAATTTTTGGTGCTGAAAAGCACCAAAAATTTTTTGCTTTTCAATACCCAATAATATGCTGTACAATATAAGCGAATATGCTTAAGTGGAGGTATACATGAAAATATTAATTGTTGAAGATGATAATATGATAAGAGAGGGATTAAGTGAATATCTTTCAGAATTTGGATATACTGTTATTCAAGCTAAAGATGGAAGAGAAGCCTTGTCAGAATTTAATAGCGATATAAATCTGGTTATCTTAGACATACAGATACCTTTTATAAATGGTTTAGAAGTATTGAAAGAAATTAGAAAGAAAAGCAATTTACCAATTCTAATTTTGACTGCATTTAGTGATGAAGAATATAAAATTGATGCGTTTACTAATCTGGCAGATGGATATATAGAAAAGCCATTTTCATTGCCTGTCTTAAAGGCTAGAATAGATTCTTTAATTAAGAAGAATTATGGACATTTAGAGAAGTTTGAATATAAGGATCTATCGGTTAATTTTAATAGCTATACAGCTAAAATAAATGGTGAAGAAATAGATGTAAATGCAAAAGAACTAGAAGTATTAAAATGTTTATTGGATAATAATGGACAAGTGTTAACAAGAATGCAAATTATTGATTATGTATGGAAAGATAGCGAAGAAACTCCTTATGATCGAGTAATAGATGTATATATAAAAGAACTTAGAAAAAAATTACAATTAGACTGTATAACTACTATAAGAAATGTAGGATATAAATTGGAGAGAAAATGAAAAAATTAAAGATATTTCCCAAAATGTTCATACAAATATTTTCTGTTCTTGGAATAATAATTATATTAGTTCATTCATTAGTTTTTTTTATCTTTCCTAAAACATATTTGGAGACGAGAAAAGAAAAGATTTATAATATTGCAAATGAAATTTCTAGTAATATGAATGGAAAAGAAATAAAATATATAGAACAAACTTTGGAACTTTATTCTAAAAGTAGTGAAATAAAAGCATTTATAAAAGAAGAGAATAATAAGAATGAAATACAAATCAAAGATAATATAAATGTTAATTTAGAAAGTGATAGTAATTCTTTGATAATTGAAGAAAGAGAAATAAAGCTTAATGATGGTAAAAAAATAAATCTACAATTTGTTTCTACAGCTGATATGCAAAGAGATGCGAAAGATTTAAGCCTTAAATTTTTACCATATTCATTATTAATATCAATTTTATTTTCTGCTATTATTTCTTTAATTTATGCAAAATCAATAAAAAATAATTTACAAGAAATAAAAATTGTTACTGATAAAATGATGAAACTGGATAAAAAAACGCGTTTAAAAGTTAGCTCTAATGATGAGGTTGGAGAATTAAAACAACAAATTAATGATTTGTATTCTACTTTATTAAGAACAATTGACGATTTGGAATTTAAAAATAAAGAAATTTTAAAATTAGAAAAGTTAAAATATGACTTTTTTAAAGGCGCATCCCATGAACTTAAAACTCCTCTTGCTAGTCTTAAAATAATACTGGAAAACATGAAATACAATATTGGAAAATATAAAGAAAGAGATATTTATATTAATGAATGTATTGAAATCGTTGATAGTTTAACAAAAAATATTTCTCAAATATTATCAGTTCATTCTATAGAAAATTTGAATAATGATGAAGAATATTTGAAAATAAATGATACATTAGAAGACATATTAAAAAAGTATGAAATATTAGCAAATCAAAAGAAAATAACTGTCAATAATTATATATTAGATGAGAATGTTTATATAGGAAAAACAGCTTTAAAGATTATTCTATCTAATTTGATTAGTAATGCGGTAAAATATACTGATGTAAATGGGGTAATTAATATTGGGATAGTTAATGATTGGTTATATATAGAGAATACATACGGTAACAATAAAATTTCGAATATGGATAAAATATTTGATGTTAAATTTGATTTAAATAAGGAAAATAGTAATGGATTAGGTTTATATATTGTAAGTAATATTCTGAATAATTACAATATGGAATATAAAGCATTGCAGGATGAAGAATTTTTTATCTTTAAAATTAAAATATTTTCTTAAACAAGATATAATTCTGCAATAGTTATTGAAAAATAGAGACTTATTATTAGCTATAATGGTCTCATAAATTAAGACAGTTTTTCGGACAGATTTTAATGAATCTGATATACTACAATCAGTATGAAAAAGAGGAACGATTATGTTTATCTTATTAAGTATGCTATCATACATATCAAATTGTTAAAAATAAATAATATCAACAAGGGCAGTATGAGAAGCTGCCCTTGTTTTGTTAATGTATAAAAGGAACCATATAAATTGGAAGACATATAATATCACCGTCTTTGCAGAAATCTTTGGTGTATACCAGATATTTCTGTAGAATACGGTCGGAATATTTCAGTGAAAATGCATCCAGAGATTTATGTGTTTTATAACCGGATGATTTTACTTCTATCGGGCAAACTTTATTTTTTTGTGCAAGAAGAAAATCGACCTCATAGTTATGATGTGAGGTTTTGTTCATAAATGTATGGTAAAACAGCTCGTTTCCATTGGAGTGCAGAAGTTGTGCCACGACATTTTCATACAGATATCCAAGATTCGTTCCAAGTTTGTCGTTTAAAAGTTTTTCATAAATAATATTTTCTGTAAAATCCTTATCTTTGAACATTAAAGTCGTAAATAATCCGGTATCACAGAGAAACAACTTGAATTTTGATAAATCTTTGTTGGTTGCCATGCCGGCATTTGGATCATTTGCATGATAGGATACGAGAACAGTTTTGGAATCTTTCAGTTCTGCAATCAGTTCTAAAATTGTGTCAGCTCTTTCATTGGAGAGAACGCTGGATACCTGATAGCGGGAAGCATTTTTGTTCAGCTGTGCTGGAATGGAGTCAAATAAAAGAGAGAGTTTTCCGGTTGCATCTATTTTCTTAAAA
>ENA-OPMN01000824-OPMN01000824.1-human-gut-metagenome-genome-assembly--contig:-NODE-824-length-10564-cov-1.403844_pt1 | contig 10564 bp, 8 predicted proteins | sample MGYA00241524_ERZ501745 | MGnify/ENA primary metagenome ERZ501745 (study PRJEB25962, sample SAMEA2042567) | human gut metagenome | biome: human gut; feature: human-associated habitat; material: faeces...
CAGCATTGCATTGACTACTGAGACATAAAGGCCCGCGTCGTGGAGCAGCCAGGCCACAGGTGTGTGGTGATAACCTGTGGATTCCATCACCACACGGGTCTCACCGTCCAGACTTTTTAGCAGCCCTGCCAGCTTGCTTAGCTCGCTGTCGGTGTGAAGCACCTCAAAGGGCGAGACAACCACCTCTCCAAAAGGGCGCATGACCACAATTATGCTCTTACCATGGGAAACATCGATGCCAACGCAGTTCATTCACATTCCTCCGACACAAAGAACCTGCAACCGGAATCCATCTTTTCTCGTTGACGATTCAATCTATTGCGTGACGCGAACTCTCCGGTATTCGGTGGCTCAACCTGCTCAAATCGAACGTTGCAACAAGAGGATGACTAGCAGTCTTATCTGCGGGTATGTAAACCCAAGGTACAGTTGGTCAGCTAGTTGCTCATCTTATTCTAGCTAAGGCACGGGACGGAAAGAACACCGGACTGGCTATCCGGTGTTCCTGTCCGAACTTATTGTAATAGGTACAATAAGTTTCGCAAATTGAAAAGGAAAGGAGAGAGGACTAGTCCGCTGCGATTGCTGAAAACAAGCCCTCTCAACTCAACTGGAGTGTTTATCTGTTTTCAAAAACGTTATGCTAACATTACATTAGTATTATAGGATGGCAAGCAAAGACGTCATGCGCAATATGTTAAAAATCATATCTCATTAATTACCACGCTTAACGTGATGTGCGATTCTTTGATTATATGCATAAAGCCCATTACGACAAAGAGATCTAACTTTTTGCTCCCAGTGATTATTACCGCGCATCCTATTTAGTGACATATGGATTAGGCTGGAAAGTATGCTAGCCTTAGAAGCCGTTTTCGACATCGGCGGTATCTAGGGCCTGCTTGTACAGAGCGATTACATGGTGTCTTCTAGACAATTCTACATTTCCAATAGGTTTTTTGTGCGAATAGAATAAAGCTATGGCGTCTAAAATCTCCTTCCTTTGAGCACGGAAAACATCTCTATAGCTAGAAGAAGGTATACTTTGAGAAAGCCACATTTCAAGATCCATCCTGTTTAGTCCGAAGGATTGTGCGATAGATAAGACATTTAAGATTCCAAATAAAACATCATTGTCGTTATCTAAACTACAAAAACGATTTCCTTGAATGGCTTGTATAATGACTTCACTGTCTCGAAAAAAGACCTCTTCGGCGAGGTCAATAACTTTTAGGCCTCCATATCTCAATGTTTCTCGCACATAGGTGTCAATTTGAATTTTCGAGACGAAGTACGTTTTTTTGATTTCATTTTGCCATTTAGAAAGATAAGGAAGTATTGTGTCTAAGCTTTGCAAAAGTTTTAGGCGTAAACGGATATGAAAATCAGGGTCTAAATAGCGAATAAAAAAATAACGATCAATCAATTTGGAATCACATAGGAATTTGCAGAAATCGTACATTTCATTGCTGATTAATGCGTCGGCTGAATCACGGGTACAATATATTTTTATGTAAACCCATTTGTTCGCACCAGGCAAAAGAAAAGAATTGTTATCGTATAAGGAGTGACAGATGTCTTTCGGAGTATTTTTTAATTGTAAGGCTTTGGGTTCGCTAACATTATCGTTTTTGCTTTCGTGCTTTTTAAGGAAAGAAAGGACAACTTCGTTGGCGAAGGGGGACCCGTTAACATCGTTTAACCAGGAACTATCATTATAACCAATAGCTTCCGTCAATACCACATCATCAGCTTTTTTTGAGTTTAGCTCAATTAGCAGTTGAATATGGTATGGATTTTTAAGATTTAGAAGCAATTTGTGATCGCCTTGTACCATATAGACGATATCTGGTATCCCCCAAGCGTCTTTAAAGCGATTAAAATCTTCAGTGCCTTGTTTAATAATAAGAGAGGGGATTCGCCATTTTGCGGGAGACAATATTATTCTATTATAGGTTATTCTGGGAATAAATGTACCAGGTAAGGATTGGAAAATACCATAAGTTCTACTAATCGGCAAGAACGGAATCTCATTAATTTCGCATAGGAATCTAAAGATGTTGCTGCCCAGCATACAATTAAAGAGATTGCTTTTATCAATATGGAGTCTCTTATTAAGTTTTGAAGATTTTAAATAAAACGAATTCGTTGTAGAATCCACTCCGATATATATGTCCTTGATATCGATACTGTTGTCAATATCAGAAGGGATATCTAGTGACAATTGATATTTATATGACGATGAGCAAAGCATAACATTACAGTTACGTTTGTGCATTGGGTATTCAGACAATTCAACATCAATCAAGGCGTCAGATTTATCGGTTTCACTGATTTGTGTACGTGAAGATAACTCATCGTTAAACATATATCTGAATCTGCCAAATGATTTTCCGCTTTCTCCTGAACCTATAAAACCAGTAGGCATTAAATAGAATAGCCCATCATCGAGGTCATGCACACTGTCAGAAATAATTTGAAAACACAATTCTACAGAATTGGGTGCCGCTGTGATGTCAATATCTGATTTGAATTCTTTTAATTCGTCATCACTCAAAGATATCTCACTCAAATTGTTTCTGAGCGCATACTGTACCTTATAAAACAAAAATGTCCCTAGCGGAGTTTCTCCTGTTCCAGAAAAAGATATTTGTTGTTTAGAGCGGGGAAAAGCGTAACCACTCGGTGCACCGATTCCCATGTCATTATCGAAAACGTTTAAGATAGACACTGCGACATCATATCCGTACCTTTCGATAAATTGATTCTTAAAGGTATCTATCTGTGGCAAAGTCTCCTGCTTGGCGCTAAGTGAAAGGAGTAGTGTTATGAGTTTCTGCGCTTCGTTAGATACTTTATTACACAAAGTAGATCCTGCCAAGGGTTTCTTTAAGTCCACCTGTATGTAGTCCTTTTTGGGACTCAAGAGTTGCATCTTGTTGAATAATTCGTTCAAAATTGCCTCGGAGTTGCCTACCGAAGAGGAGGAATATTGGTTCAACAAAGATTTAATCTCCGTTAACTGCTCATACCAATGTTTGGCCGTGGGAATATGCTGTAAGATATTTATTACATGCTCCAATGGATTGTTGTTTACAAGGTTGGGATACAAATTTACCAGCAAATACTCACTATCTATTAAATTGTTAAGGAATGATGTCACCTTAGACTCGTTTGCGGTGCTACTCTCAGAAAGAATGATATGTTGCAAATCATCATATAGAATATAAGATTTTGATAAACTAAGTACATGCTGTACTAGCGGGCTGTTTCGGATTGATATTTGCGTCTCTTTTGATCCAACTCCGGCCAGATCAACATGCCAAGGGTTGATAAGACGAGATCCTTTTTCGTATATATACGGATTGCTACATACCTTTAGAGATGGTAAAATATTCTTATCAGAAATTATTTTATGAATAATAGAAAATAGCCATTCCATATCAGGGCGAGAAAATTTCACAAAACTGTTTTTGTTTCCTAACAAGATATCTGTGTGTTCTCCAAGCTTCGCCAAAGAGACACCCGCGCATAATCCATAAGGAGTGCATCGCGAAGATGAACGGATTGCATATTTTATTCCACTATGTAGAAGCTTGTCAGTGCAAGCTGCGTTTTCATCCAAAAAGTATTGGGCTAAGTCATGCGACGCAGTTTTCAATAATTCACGAAAACAAGAATCTTCTTTAAGATTTTGAATTCGCTGCTGTGTCAATTTGGCATTTGAGAAAAGATGACAGAATTCTTCAGTAGAATTAATAGGAGTACGGATAACTACATATTCATTTGGTTGGTACAATTCATTTTGCATGTTAATCATCCTTTCATTATGTTATGTTTTTATAGCCGAAAGTGTTTTCGGTGCTAAACTTGGAGCCTACGAATTAATAACAGTATACCACTTATGCGCATTGCGAACAATATGTCAAAACAGTGTTTAAAAAAAATGTATAATATGATAGAATGTCTTCGAGGACTTGTCATAGTTGCAAGTTTAGTTTTAGTTGGATGTAACATCATGTTGACCGGATGAAAAGGAGGAAGTATGGCAATGGTCCGTTTTGGCGATACCATCCTAAACATTCTCGGTAATTACAAAAGATGTTTAGGGATACTAATAAAAATCGATAAAAAGTTTTTGGCGTTTTCGCTATTTTCAACAGTATTACTTGGTATAACACCATCTATTTCTCTGCTGTTAACCCAATCGATAATAAATGGAATCCAAACGGGCGTTTATTCATTTAGTCAGGTTGTTGGACTGATAATTGTTTATGTTGCATGTAATGCTTTGGTTTCATTATTTACTATATTTAGTCAATACTATACTTCTGTGTTTCAATACAAACTTAATAAAACTATTAACATTATGATTCTAGATAAGGCGGGTAAGCTGTCCTTTAAGTCCTTTGAAAATCCGGAAGCTTATAACAAAATTCAAAGAGCTCAGACAAGTAACAAAATATATCCATTTATTTCATATATACTTTCAATAATCCAATTATCTATTACTTTTATATCTTATGGCGCCATCATACTTTCTTGGAAATGGTGGTCAATTTTTCTTATTCTCCCTAATGCTTGCTTTAGTACTTTTCTTGCAAATAGATTGAACAAAAAACGGTACGAGATGCTACGTTATCGTACTGAGGAAGAAAGGAAAAAATGGTATTTCCAATATTTGTTAACTAACGATATAGCTTTTAAGGAAATTAGAACATATAATTTAGCGGAATATTTTATTCATAAAGTTAAGGGGATATATGACGATTTTTTTAAACAGGATAAATCTTATTACAAGAAATCATCCGAAATTAGTTTATTGATTTCCATTTTGGATGAACTTTGTATGGGAGTACTGTTTTGCATCGTTATTTTTGATACATACGCAGGTAATATTTTGATTGGAGACTCAGTGGCTTATATTAACGTTTCAAGTAATATTAAATCAACGCTTAAGCAGCTATTAGCCCAGATTTCTGCAATTTACAACGATAATCTGTACATTAACCAAATATTTGAGTTTTTGGACATGCCGGAAGAAGAACAAATAAAACGTATGGAAAAGCATATAGATGAAATAAATACAATAACTGTTGAAAATTTGTCTTATAGATATAATAGCAATAATAGGTATGCACTAAAAGATGTGAGTTTCAGTTTAAGTAAAGGCGATATCGTTGCAATCGTTGGAAAAAACGGGGCAGGAAAATCGACCTTAGCAAAAATATTATCTGTTCTTTATAATGATTATGAAGGCAGCATAAGGATTAATGGAATAGAAATGAGACAAATAGACAAGGACCAACTTAGGAAAAAAATTTCAATCTTGTTCCAAGATTTCACTAAATACGAATTATCTCTTGGGGAAAATATTGGAATAAGTGATATTGATAACTTAAGTAACTGTGACAAGCAGAAGCGAATAATTGAGTCCATAGGCCTTAATATGGATTTAGAGCTAACACAGCAGCTGGGAAATTGGTTTGAAAATGGTAAAAACCTATCTGGAGGACAATGGATTAAGGTGGGAATTGGACGTGTTCTGTTTAAAGATGCAGAATTGATTATTTTGGATGAACCTAATGCAGCATTGGATGCGATCTCAGAAATTAATATTTTTAAGGCCATAAAACAAATTGCAAAAAATCGGATCTGCATAGTAATAACACATCGAGTATCTAATGTTCCATTTTATGCAGATAAAGTAATGGTAATTGACGAGGGGAAAGTTGTGGGTTTCGAGACTCATGATTATTTGCTTAAAAATTGCCACATTTATAATGAACTTTATACTGCAGACTTGAAAATAGCAAATCGTGAATAGGAATACTCAGGAATTGTCTTGTCTTTGTAAAATAGTCAATAAATACGTTTCCGGACATATCTTCTGTGAATAGCTATTTTTCATGTAGGGAAATCCCCAAACGAACGCCAGCAAATTGTGCCGTGGGCTAATCAGGAGGACGCTAAGACTGCAACGACCATTATATTGCTGTGCCACCGTTGCGAGATTGGCGTAGATACACTCTCACTGGAATAACCGAAACCACAGAATATCGGTCTGGCATGTGGGGGATGTTGACAAGATTTAAAGGAGGAGTGCCGCAACTATTTGCTATTTTTGTATTAAGAATTGGCGGACTGCTCATTTGAAATCGTTTGTGTATACGGGATTAATTGTGCCATACTAGAGTATGATCGTTTAAAACATAGTCAAGTGACAGGTTACCGTCGATGTGGATTTATACATTGTGACTTTAGGCCTTGTCAAGAGGTTAGAAACAGGTGATGCCGGAGAAAATTGATTCGAAAGATGTGAGACTTGATGTGGTTGACTTTATTGTTGCCGGCAAGTGTCTTGATGAGAGCAAAGGTTGCAGTGGAACTAACAAGTACGATGGCGCCACTTGTCTGCAAATTTTCGCTGCCTTCCCGTGCTCCGATGCGAAACCTCAATTACTACGGGTTTCCACTGTGAAAACGGGACATGCTTCAACACTTAAAACTGTGTAGTAAAACTAAAGTAAAAGGCCTATTGCTGACCTATGAGAGAAAAGTTTCAGGGCGCTAAAACAGCCTCCATATTGGTATTTGTCCAACAGTATTATTGCATAACTGCCGGCTGCCTTCATCAATAGTTCAAAAGTCTTCAAATCAAAAGAACAAAATGAAGGCACAAGATCTTATGAAGGATTCAAACGAACTCGTGAAGGGATAACATTTTTCTTCAATCGCAACCAACATGTCCGAGTATTGGACCATTCGTCACTCACAAATGGAGTAATTGCTACATTTAATATATTTTGGGATATCAAAAATCGACTAATTTTGTGAGTTTTTCTATCACAGGAATTTTATCAGTATAATAGCATGAAATAGGCCAAAAGAACAAAATTATCTCTTGAATGTTGAAAGAATATATGATATTATATAACCGTAAAGATGTAGAGAATTACCTATGCGGTTAATTCTTTAAGAAATGCTGTTGTCGGTCAATTTCTAATACTTTGATACACTACATGATTATTACTGTTTTTCGAGTGCCATAGGAATGGACTTGATCTTCCGCCATATCAATCTTGTCCGTATGGAGAAAGAAATAATGAATGAAAAATATTTAATAAAAGGGGTTTGTGTGAGTGTAGCGTATATTATATATTTATCCTTATGCGCTTTAGTAACAACAGATGAAAGATTATTGGCATTAATTCATATATTAACATTGGTTCTTATTTTCGTGGCTTCAAAAAGATATATCACTTTCGAAAAAACCGGTATAAAGTTAATAGCGATGTCGATAGTATTAGGAATTGGCATGGCACTTTCTTTTACCGTTATTGTCCCTTTTGCAAATGATGTAGGAGAAGCACAGAGTTACTCGATGCGGGAGATTTTTTACTATGTGAATTCTATATTTCTATTGCCAATAATGGAGGAATTCATTTTTAGAGGTATTATCTTTAAGGAGTTAGTTAGCAATTATCCGTTGAAATTTGCAATAGTTTCTTCGTCATTGATTTGGATGCTAGCTCATCTAAATCCTTTGAACGCAGGTGTTTACTTCTTACATGGAGTACTTATGGCGTATACTGTTTACCTGACGTCAAATATTTTGTATCCAATTCTTATGCATGTTTCGATTAATTCATTCAATTTGTTAGGCGGGACCAATTCGATTTTACTTTATTTTGCAAGGGTAATGTCAGAACCAATAAGTATTTTTTTGACAATTGTGTTAAGTGTAGGGATTATAGCAATTAGCATTGCGTTGATACGAAAATTGTCTTAATGAAGATCGAAATGTGGGAGTCCGTTAATCTCAAAAAATATATAGGTGGTGATACCAGTGGTTTGACTAAGTTGTGCAAGCTTTATTCTTTGCTGATGAAAGAGGTGCTATGATGTCTAAATACGATGAATTTGATTTGGATATCCGGAAGAACGCCGATACAGTGAACGATGCAGGAGATGCAAGGTCCGGTTTGGAATGTGCCACGTGGAGTATCTGTGTGGATCTTACGATTTCTGTGGTTTTGTCTCAGTGCTGTACTGATGGCTGCACAGATGCGTGTACTACGCCGAGTCAGGGCTGTACAGGAACCTGCGATCAGACTCTGTCCGCATGCCATAGCTATTGTGGCAATGCTTGTAGGAGATAAACACTGAAAGACAGAACTTTTGATCGCTAATTGGTTAAATATCAAATTTTCTGTCTATAGGCAATAGGGGGGAGCAGGCGAAGAAGGTCTGTTCCCCCCGTTTTATTATTGATTTCGTGTTAAATTACCTATTGGTAAAGATTTTGAGTTGTCAAATACAAAAATTAAAAAATAGATAGGATCTGGTCATATGTTTCTTTCTTCTTCCGATTTAAAAGTTCAAGTTGAAGACGTCCTGGGACGATACTTTGAAAAAATGTATAATCTTTTAAGCAACGGCGAAAATCTAGATGAAATTGCGAATGTACTAACAATTGGCCAAGCATACACCAGGTTACCGACCTCTTTTGATTGGGATGAAATTGTATATAAATGTATGGAAACATTTCGGTCGAATATGTACAGCGGAAAAATCAGAAATTTTTCTTATAGTAGTGGGCATACATTTTATAGTCATATTGTACATTTCTATTCGGAAAATACAGGGTATTACAAAAAATTTCTGAGGCAATATGACGAATCAATATATGTTCACCTTGGTGAATATATTGAAGCTCTCTTAAAAAAAGGTAAGCCTGTGCATTCCCAAGATTTCGATGTTATTTCGGGAGCCGCTGGAATTGTTGAATTCCTTTTGGAGTATCCAAATGATTTTAGCATAACTCTGGCACATAAATTGTCACGTTATTTGGTTGATCTTACAGTTTGTGGTTCATTTAAGGCGTATCCGATTCCGGGGTGGTATGTACCTTCTGATGATCGCCTAAGTAAGCGTGACGAACGATTCCTTGATGGGCACATCAACTATGGAATGGCACATGGTATTACGGGCGTACTAGCAAGTCTAGTCAAATTGGGTGAACATGGAGTAAATAAGCCAAGGGTTGATGAAGCAATAAGGGTTATATTAAATGAATTGGATAAGGTGCGGTATGAGTCACAACAGGGAATCGTATACTATCCGGGAATGATGGATGTGAATGATTATGTAAAAAAAGATTACTGGAAAGATGATAATCACAGAATGAGCTGGTGCTATGGGAGTATTTCAATTTTGTATACACTTTATCGTACCTATGAATATTTAAATATGCCAATGAAATGCAGAGAGGTTTTAAACGAAATCACTCAAATAGCAAAAAGCGGTAACAGTATCTGGCAACTCACATCACCTATAATATGCCATGGATTCGCAGGAACTGCATTAATATTTAAGCTATTGTACGATAAAACGCAAGATGGAGCATTAAAAGATGCAAGCCTTGAATTAATAAGAAACATTGTCGAAGCATATAATGACACTAATCAATATGGATTTAAAGATGTGCGATATCAATTTCTTGGAAATAGTATAGAGAAAATTGAGGAAGATAAGAATACATTTTTGGAAGGTGGGTGCGGGATAATCTCAGCATTACTTTGCTTTTTGGGAGAAAAAGAGATTACCGCGTCTCTTTTGCTTTTAAAATAAATTCTAACCTTAGAAACAACATACGGATAGCTCTGCCCCGCAGAGTACGGTTCCGCTAAGTTAAAGTGTACAGATTCGAATTTACGTTAAACACACTGATGTTGGGGGGGCTTTGATATCCCAGATGACCCTCCAAACTCCGAATGGACACTCTGGTCGGGAACGGCACAATGTGGGCCACAGTTACGGTAACGACAACCCCGGCTCCAAGTCTCAGGGCATGAAGCAGCTCATGGCTGGCGCTGGCGTGGCCGGCACTAACAATGAATACAAACGATCTGAATTTAAAAAATTTTGCATTAAGTTCTATATGTAGAGTAGGTTGCAATATTCCTAAATTAAAGATGGCATTACCGACTTGCTGAACAAGTCTATCAAGGCTATAAGTGTGCTTTAAAAAAGCAGAAACAACCGCTATGAGGATGATATTCAAAAGTATTCGTGCAGTAGGGGTATTGAGGTCTTGATTCTGGGAGATAAACCGCGTTGAGAGTTTTCTCGTGTCGAGGTTACTAAGGATGGCTAGTACTTCATCGTCTGACACGGAGATTTGGAAGTGGCTGGACTGCAGACTCGCTACAGAGAGTAATCTGTGATTGGATAACTAGTAAGGAAATCACTGAGAAATATCTAATAGGTATCCGATCCGAAGCATACAAAAAGACTCAGCCGAATTGCAAAATAGAAAATGAGCGGAAGCAAAACATCACAGGTAACGGCAAAGCTGCGAGGACGGGAACGGAACAGAGTCCCCCCTACGTCCTGATGAGACCTCTCTTCTACGTTTCGCTAAATCTGCATTTAGCGAAATAATGCATCTGGAGAAAACCCTCTTCCCTGATTGTTGCGCTGGTTCTGTTATTTGCAAAAGTTATTGCAATTTTGTAAGACTTAATGCTAATCCTTGCATTTACTTTTGCAAACAGTACCC
>ENA-OPMN01000826-OPMN01000826.1-human-gut-metagenome-genome-assembly--contig:-NODE-826-length-10542-cov-2.416516_pt1 | contig 10542 bp, 8 predicted proteins | sample MGYA00241524_ERZ501745 | MGnify/ENA primary metagenome ERZ501745 (study PRJEB25962, sample SAMEA2042567) | human gut metagenome | biome: human gut; feature: human-associated habitat; material: faeces...
GTTTATACTGCTTATGGATAAGCTCAAGAATGATATAGCTGGCAAAGCATTTGATAACGCTTCATTAGAGGAGCTTGGCGAATATAACAGGGCTTTATATAAAGATGTGACAGGAGAAGCCTATAATACAAGTTATGCTAATCCAAGAGTTAGTGTTAGGTGCTTTGGAGAGCAGTGCGGAAGATTATTCTCAATGGTATATATGGAAATCAGGGGTCTGATTGTATATATGTATGAGCGAAGATTAGCAGATGCAACAGCACTTATTGAGCTGTTTATTGAGCTTTACTGCATAGTTAAGGACTGTGCGGCTGATAATACAGAGGCTGATTATAAGCATCTTAAGGAAGCAGTCTACTGGTATGTAAGTGATTACAGTGATGACCATATTGAATACAGGATAAGGGAACTTATAGACCCATCACTGGATTTTGCTGTAAGAATTATTATGGACAGCGATTTGAATGATTTAAGATATCTGTACAGATATGGGGAATATATTACTGATAATGAAATTAAAATGGCACAGCATTTGAACTCATTATCTGAACAGCAGATAAAAGATATGGCGGCAACATTTACAGAAGGATACCGAAAGGGATTTATTCTTGGCAATAAGCCGTTAGAGAAGAAGCAGACTGTCAATATCAGATACTGCGTAGGCTTTGAAAGACTTGTAAGAGAAGAGATAAAGCAGTTTGAGGCAATGGGGCTTAAGCCTACTATATACAGGGCGGCAGTTAATTCAATTAACAAGCGTATGCATATTAAGATAGGCTATTATGGCGCAAGTCCTAATAAACAGATGGAATTTGACCATAGATTTGATAATGCACTATATCTTGACGGAGATTTTGTTGAGAGAAAGCTTGGTGCATTAAAAAATGCGTATGAAAAGCATAAAGAACTTGCCGATGTACACGGCGGTCCTGCTGTTATGGAAGTATTTGGTGAGAAGCCATTTGAGCCAGATGATGCTAAAGAATGTTATCATCTTGATGATAAACAGCAGAAGCTTATAGTCAAATATAATAATGAATCAGGAGCTATAGTTAATTCATATATTAAAGGCGAGGAGAGAAGCTTTACTATAATAGCTTATCCATCACCAGAGGCAGGCGACAAGTTCACTGAGATTTTTGATGAGATTGTCAAGATAAATACTCTTGATTATGACAAGTACAAGGTTGTCCAGCAGAGAATTATAGATGTGCTTGATACAGCAGAGTATGTCAGGGTCAAAGGCTGTAACGGCAATGAAACGGATATGAAAGTATCTATAATGAAGGTTAATGATGGCAGTAAGCAGACAGTATTTGAGAACTGCCTTGCAGATGTTAATATACCGCTTGGTGAAGTATTTACATCGCCAGTCCTTAAGGGAACAGAGGGCGTGCTTAATGTAAGCAAGGTATATCTTAACGACATTAATTTCAAGAACCTTAAGGTGCATTTTAAAGATGGTTTTGTCACGGATTATATGTGTGATAATTATGAGGATGAGAAGCGTTGCAAGGATTTATTTAAAGAAAATGTCCTGTTTAACCACAATACACTTCCAATCGGTGAATTTGCAATAGGAACTAATACTACAGCATATGTGTCAGCGAACAGATATGATATTGTGTATCTACTTCCAATTCTTATTGTTGAGAAAATGGGACCACATTTTGCACTTGGTGATACGTGCTATTCAAGGTCAGAGGATGTTGCAGTGTTCAATCCTGATGGCAAGGAGATAATCTCAAGGGATAATGAGGTGTCTTTATTAAGAAAGAGTGAGCCTGACAAGGCATATTACAATTGTCATACAGATATTACAATTCCATATGATGAAATTGGAAGAATATCAGTTGTAGACTATTCAGGAAAAGAAACAAGCATAATAGAAAATGGAAGATTTGTGCTTTCAGGAACTGATATGCTTAACGAACCGTTTGAAGATTAAAACAGACATTGGTTCAATAACACGGTTTATGTTAAATTCCTTGACGATATATCTAAAACAAAGTAAAATATTATAGGTATTGTATTATATTATCTGTTTAATTATCCAGATGGATGATTTATCAGATAATATGAAATGATAAGTGATTTAATATTATTTTAAGATGATAGTTGTATTTCTATCAGAATGGAGGAAGTTAAACATGGCTTTAGTAGGAATAGTTATGGGTAGTGATTCTGATATGCCTGTTATGGCAAAGGCAGCAGACATATTAGACAAGTTAGGTATCTCATATGAGATGACAATTATCTCTGCTCACAGAGAACCAGATGTATTCTTTGAATATGCGAAGACAGCAGAACAGAAAGGATTCAAGGTTATCATTGCAGGAGCAGGAATGGCAGCACATCTGCCAGGAATGTGTGCGGCAATATTCCCTATGCCAGTTATTGGTATTCCAATGCACACAACTTCTTTAGGTGGTAGAGATTCGTTATATTCAATAGTACAGATGCCAACAGGAATTCCTGTTGCAACAGTTGCTATTAATGGTGGTGCTAATGCAGGTATTCTTGCAGCTAAGATTCTTGCGACATCAGATGAACAGCTTCTTGAAAGGCTTAAGAATTATACTAAGGAATTAAAGGAAAGTGTTCAGGCTAAAGATGCAAGACTTCAGGAAGTAGGATACAAGAATTACTCAAAGTAATTAAAATATTAGATTGTCGTTAAATTATAAAATGGTGCTTATAAAGCATACATAGTTATTCGCAGATAAGCTGCGTAAGAATGGAGGATTACAATGGATTACAAGAATGCTGGTGTTGATATCGAAGCAGGTTACAAGTCAGTTGAATTAATGAAAGATGCGGTCAAGTCTACATTCAGACCAGAGGTGTTAGGTGGTATCGGTGGATTTTCAGGTGCATTTTCACTTGAGAAGATTAAGCAGATGGAAGACCCGGTTCTTCTTTCAGGAACAGATGGCTGTGGAACAAAGGTTAAGCTTGCTTTTATTATGGATAAGCACGATACAATCGGTATTGATGCAGTTGCAATGTGTGTTAATGATGTTGTATGTGCAGGTGGAGAACCTCTTTTCTTCCTTGACTATATTGCATGTGGAAAGAACTATCCAGAAAAGATTGCAACAATCGTAGGTGGTGTAGCAGAGGGCTGCCGTCAGTCAGAATGTGCACTTATCGGAGGTGAAACAGCAGAACACCCAGGACTTATGCCAGTAGATGAATATGATGTTGCTGGATTTGCTGTAGGTGTTGTTGATAGAAAAGACCTTATAACAGGTGAGAATATTAAGCCGGGCGATACACTTATCGGTATTGCTTCAAGTGGTGTTCATTCTAATGGATTTTCACTTGTAAGAAGTGTATTCACAATAACAGAAGAGTCACTTAATACATATTATGATTCGCTTGGCAAGACACTTGGAGAGGCTTTACTTGCTCCAACTAAGATATATGTTAAGACTATGAAGTCTATTAAGAACGCAGGAGTTCGTGTTAAGGGATGCAGCCATATCACAGGTGGCGGTTTCTATGAGAACATTCCAAGAATGTTACCAGATGGTGTAAGAGCTGTTGTAAAGAAAGACAGTTATGAAGTTCCTCCAATCTTTAAGATGTTACAGACAGATGGTGAGATTGAAGAAGATATGATGTATAACACATTTAATATGGGTATTGGTCTTGTACTTGCAGTAGCCCCTGAGGACGTAGATGCAACTATGGAAGCTATTAAAGCTGCTGGTGAGACACCTTATGTTATCGGTAATATTGAAGCAGGTGAGAAGGGAGTAACTTTATGCTAAGAATAGCTGTTATGGTATCTGGAGGTGGAACTAATCTTCAGGCTATAATTGATGGTGTAAAGGACAAGACAATTACTAATACACAGATTGCTGCTGTTATAAGTAATAATGCTAATGCTTATGCTCTTACAAGAGCTAAAGAGAACGGAATACCAGCTTATTGTGTATCACCTAAGGATTATGCTACAAGAGATGAATTTAATAAAGCACTTCTTGAAAAGGTTAATTCGCTTAATGTAGACCTTGTTGTGCTTGCGGGCTTCCTTGTTAAAATTCCAGAAGAAATGGTACACGAATACAGCCATAGAATTATTAATATCCACCCATCACTCATCCCATCTTTTTGCGGTGTAGGCTTTTACGGACTTCACGTTCACGAAGCTGCACTTGCCAAAGGTGTTAAGGTTACAGGTGCAACAGTGCATTATGTAGATGAAGGAATGGATACAGGAGAGATTATATTCCAGAAAGCTGTTGAAGTTAAAGATGGTGACACGCCAGAAATTCTTCAAAAGAGAGTTATGGAACAGGCAGAATGGAAGTTACTGCCTGCCGCTATTAACAAGATAGCTAATGAACATGATAACTAGAAAGACTAGATTATATTGGAGGAAGAACAGATGAAGGTTTTAGTTGTAGGCAGCGGTGGACGTGAGCACGCCATATGCTGGAAGATAAGCCAGAGCCCTAAGGTTGATAAGATATATTGTGCACCTGGTAATGCAGGTATTGCTGAGGTTGCGGAATGTGTTGATATTAAAGCTATGGAATTTGATAAGCTTGTTGCATTTGCTAAGGAAAATGCAATCGACCTTACTGTAATTGGTATGGATGATCCACTTGTTGGCGGTATTGTTGATGCATTTGAGGCAGAAGGTTTAAGAGTATTCGGACCTAGAAAGAATGCAGCTATACTTGAGGGTTCAAAGGCATTTTCTAAGGACCTTATGAAGAAATACAATATACCAACAGCAGCATATGAGACATTTACATCTGCTGATGAAGCTAAGAAGTATCTTGAAACAGCTAAGTATCCTATCGTTCTTAAGGCTGATGGTCTTGCACTTGGAAAGGGCGTTCTTATATGTGAAGACAAGCAGATGGCACTTGACGGTGTAGACGAGCTTATGCTTGACAAGAAGTTCGGTTCAGCAGGTAATACAATTGTAGTAGAAGAATTTATGACAGGACGCGAAGTTTCAGTTCTTTCATTTGTTGACGGTAATACTATAAAGATAATGTCTTCTGCACAGGATCATAAGAGAGCCAAGGACGGAGATCAGGGGCTTAATACAGGTGGTATGGGTAACTTCTCACCATCACCATTTTATACTAAGGAAGTTGATGATTTCTGCAAGGCACACATATATCAGGCAACAGTTGATGCGATGAAGGCAGAGGGAAGACCATTTAAGGGTGTTATATTCTTTGGACTTATGCTTACACCAGAAGGTCCTAAGGTACTTGAATATAATGCAAGATTTGGTGATCCTGAAGCACAGGTTGTTCTTCCAAGAATGGAGAATGATATAATTGATGTATTTGAAGCGTGCATAGACGGAACATTAGATAAGATAGATCTTAAGTTTACTGATAATGCGTGTGTATGCGTAGTTCTTGCATCAGACGGTTACCCACTTGAGTACAAGAAGGGCTTTGAGATAACAGGTATGGAGAATTTCAAGGGTAAAGATTCATACTTTTTATTCCACGCTGGTACTAAGTTCAACGAAGAAGGCAAGGTTGTTACTAATGGTGGACGAGTTCTTGGCGTAACAGCATTAGGTGAGGATTTAAAGAAAGCCCGTGCTAATGCTTATGAAGCGACAGAATGGGTTAATTTTGATAATAAATATATGCGTCACGATATAGGTAAAGCTATAGACGAAGCATAATTGTTAATTGAATGTGTTTAAGTAACTCCCGCCACATATAATGGTGGGAGTTATTGTGTAATAATTGTAATAATGGAGGACAATGGAATGAAGATTACATCTGTAAAAGGTACTAATGATTATCTTCCTAATGAGGTTGAAATCAGGGATTACCTTCAGAATGAGATATTAAAGGTATATGTTGCTAATGGATTTGAACACATTACAACACCTATTATTGAGGATATTGAGAATCTTGATAAGAGTGATGGTGGTGAGAACTTAAATCTTATATTCAAGATTATGAAGAGAGGCGATAAGCTTGAGAAGGCTGTAAGTTCACTTCAGGAAAATCCTAAGACAGGAACAGCCTGTGAGAATGAAATTGCTGATATGGGATTAAGATATGACCTTACACTTCCGCTCAGCCGTTACTTTGCTAACAACAAGGACAAACTCACTCTTCCTATGAAATGTATCCAGATGGACAGAGTGTACAGAGCTGAAAGACCACAGAAGGGCAGACTTCGTGAGTTTGTTCAGTGTGATATTGATATTATCGGTTCTGATTCTACAGATTCAGAGGTTGAACTTATTCTTACAACAACCAAGGCTCTTAAGGCTATTGGCATGAAGAATTTCAAGGTTAAGATTAACGACAGAAGACTTCTCCGTTCATTCCTTCAGAATTGTGGATTTACCGAGGATCAGCTTGATAGTGTGTGTATTACATTTGACAAGATGGATAAGGTCGGACTTGACGGTGTTAAGGCTGAGCTTACAGACAAGGGATTTGATGCTGCTGCAATTGAGAAGTTTATCGGATTCTTTGGAAGTGTTTCAAGTGCACAGGAGATAAGCCTTGAAAGTGTTGAGGCTATACTGGATGATAAAGCTCCAGCAGAAAGCGTAAGAGGAATTATTAACACTGTAAATGAGCTTTCAGACGGTCAGTTTGATGTTGTATTTGACCTTTCTTTAGTAAGAGGTCAGGGCTACTATACAGGAACTGTATTTGAAGTTGAAAGTATTGATTTCAAGGGTGCTATCGCAGGTGGTGGAAGATATGACAACCTTATTGGCAAGTTCTTAGGACAGCAGGTAAGTGCTGTTGGATTCTCAATCGGATTCGAGAGAATCTTCTCAATCCTTATGCAGAATGGTGTTGAGACTAAGGCATCAGCAGACAAGATTGCTGTTATGTACGATGAGGGACAGGTTAAGGAAGCCTATGCAATAGCAGAAAAATACAGAGCAGAAGGTAAAGTATGCTCATTATATGTAAAGCCTAAGAAGATGGGAAAGTTCCTCGGAAAGCTTGAGGAACGTGGATATAAAGGATTTGTTAATGTCAGCAATGGGGACGAGATAAGCTTGTTCTAGTGTTGATGTGTAAGCCCCGGGCAGGTTAGAACTATTTCACCGGGATAGTTTGCATAAACCTACTAAACTTAGAAAATATATATTAATAGTAGGCTGATTAATGCTGAAATTTACATAACAAATAATGCAACAACCTACCAAACTGCAGTTAATGTGGAGTTTAGTAGGTTGTTTTCTTGTATATTGAAGTCGTGATAACAGAGTTAGTGAAAAATACAACTCAATTTACCTACTAAAGAAGCGAGATGTAATGAATTAGTGGGTTTCTGACAATATTTTTATAAAAAATTTTTCTTAAAAAACATACTAACGAAGTATATATCATGAGTTAGTATGTTTATCTCAAAATTTTCAGGTTAAATAAAAATTTTTCGATAAATAATCTCAATAATTATAGTTGACATATACCCATATGGGGTATATTATACATCTTGTGAATAGAACATACCCCACTAGGGTATGTTGCAATCACAACAGATAAATATAATAAAGCGTTTATCAGACACAGAGTATAACAACCAGACTAAGGAGGAATAATGGAAAAAGAATGTTGCTGTCATAAGACAAAAGAACGTGATGCCAAGGAATATAAAGACCTCTGTAACAGGCTTAGCAGAATTGAAGGTCAGATAAGAGGGATTAAGGGAATGGTCGAGAAGGACGCATACTGTATTGACATTCTTAATCAGGTATCGGCAGCCCAGTCAGCACTTAACAGTTTTACGAAGGTGCTCTTAGATAACCATATCAAGAGCTGTGTAGTCCAAGATATTAAAGAAGGCAAGGACGATACGGTAGAAGAGCTTGTTAAGACAATCGGCAAATTCATACGCTAGAATTTGCACAAGGTAATGAAGTATAAAAGGAGATGCATAATATGGGAACAGCTATAATAATCGGCATATTAGCAATAATAGTAGTAATTGCAGTTATAAGCAGTGTTAAGCATATGAAAGGTGAAGGCGGCTGCTGTGGGGGTGGTGGAGATACTGTTGCGGAAGAGAAGAAGACACTTGATAATCCTGTAATTGCTGTTAAGACTGTAGATATTGAAGGCATGCATTGTGAGAACTGCAAGAACAGTATTGAGAGATCTGTTAACAAAATTGATGGTGCTTCATGCCAGGTTAATCTTAAGAAGAAGCAGGCAACTATAGAGGTTGACAGAGAAATTGATGATGCTGATATAAGAATTGCAATTGAGAGACTTGATTTTAAAGTGACAGGAATAACAACTAACAGCAAGGAGAAGTAGTGCGATATGGAACAGTACAATGTTACAGGAATGAGCTGTGCAGCGTGTCAGGCAAGAGTTGAGAAGGCTGTCAGTAAAGTGCCTGGAGTGGAAAGCTGTGCAGTAAGTCTTCTTACTAATTCAATGGGTGTTGAGGGAACTGCAACCCCAGATGTAATCATTAAAGCTGTGGAAGCTGCAGGATATGGTGCATCAGTTAAGGGGGCAAAGAGCAGCAGTCCTTCAAAGCAGGAGCAGGAAGATGTACTGGAAGATAAGACAACCCCTGTTTTAAAGAAAAGATTAACAGCTTCAGTTATATTTCTTATTGTGCTTATGTATTTCAGCATGGGACATATGATGTGGGGCTGGCCTCTTCCATCAGTGCTTGAAGGAAATCATGTGGCCATGGGCCTTATACAAATGCTGCTTACAATAATAATAATGGTTATTAATCAGCATTTCTTCATAAGTGGCTTTAAGGGATTGTTACATCGTTCACCTAATATGGACACACTTGTTGCGCTTGGCTCAGGAGCAGCATTTGTGTGGAGTACATATGCGCTTTTTGCCATGACAGACTGTCAGGTGAGAGGTGATATGGCAGGCGTGATGCACTATATGGATGAATTCTATTTTGAGTCAGCGGCAATGATTCTTACACTTATAACAGTAGGGAAAATGCTTGAAGCCCGCTCTAAGGGAAAGACGACCGATGCATTAAAGAGTCTTATGAAGCTTGCTGCCAAGACTGCGGTACTTTATGCAGATGGGCAGGAAACATGCGTCCCTGTTGAACAGGTTATGACAGGAGATGTATTTGTTGTAAGACCGGGTGAGAATATACCTGTAGATGGTGTCATCATTGAAGGTAACACCGCAGTTAATGAATCAGCACTTACAGGAGAGAGCATTCCTGTTGATAAACAGGAGGGAGATCAGGTAAGTGCAGCAACACTTAATACATCAGGATATATAAAATGCAGGGCAACAAGAGTTGGAGAAGATACAACACTTTCCCAAATAATACAGATGGTAAGTGATGCGGCTGCAACTAAAGCACCTATTGCAAAGATTGCTGATAAAGTTTCAGGTGTATTTGTGCCTGCGGTAATAATAATAGCAGTTATAACAATAGTAGTATGGCTGTTATGTGGCAAGGACTTAGGATTTGCACTTGCGAGAGGAATCTCAGTGCTTGTAATAAGCTGTCCTTGTGCGTTAGGGCTTGCAACTCCGGTTGCAATTATGGTTGGTAACGGAGTCGGAGCAAAGAACGGAATTATGTTCAAGACTGCTGTTTCTCTAGAACAGACAGGCAAGATGCAGACAGTTGCACTTGATAAGACTGGTACTATTACAGAGGGTGAGCCAAAGGTTACAGATATTATAACAGGTGATAGAATCCCACAAAATGAACTTATTGCTATAGCATATGGTCTTGAAAGAAAAAGTGAACATCCACTTGCAAAGGCAGTTGTTAATTATGTTGAAGAGAGTGGCGATAAGAATTCATTTGCAGAAGAAGTGACTGACTTTAAGGCAGTTGCTGGTAACGGACTTAAGGGAATGCTTGATACAAATGTAGTGGCAGGTGGTAATCTTAAGTTCATTTCAGAGTATTGTAATATCTCTGATGATTTAAGGAACAAGGCTGATGACTTATCATCAGAAGGAAAAACACCACTTTTCTTTGCAAGAAATAACAAGCTTCTTGGAATAATAGCTGTTGCAGATACGATAAACGGCGATCCGAACCGACAGCTGAGTGCAGATGAAATAGCAGCACTTTTTGCAAGTGCAAACGCAGGTGCGACAGAACCTGAATCAGAGCCGACAGAGAAAGTGATTACGGAACCGGTCACAGAGGCACCTCAGGCACCTGAGCCGGAGCCTGTAAGTGAACCGGAACCTGCAAAGTCTCCGGTTGTAGATTTGAATAACACAAATCGTAATCTGACACCGGATGAGATAGCAGCTTTATTTAGCAGTATGTAGTATTTTGGTAACTATTCAGTAAAGAAATGAAGAAATAATATTTTGTAATTATCTCACAAATATGTTAAAGTGTGCATGTTATAAAAATATGCACACTTTATTTTTTTGAAAGGAAATATAAAAAATATATGGAAACAATCAGATTTGACGAATTAGAACTAAACCCTAAGATTTTGCGAGGCATCAAGGATATGGGCTTTGAGGAGGCAACTCCAATACAGGCTCAGGGAATCCCGGCAGTGCTTTCGGGCAGGGATGTAAACGGACCGGCGCAGAC
>ENA-OPMN01000828-OPMN01000828.1-human-gut-metagenome-genome-assembly--contig:-NODE-828-length-10526-cov-1.739757_pt1 | contig 10526 bp, 5 predicted proteins | sample MGYA00241524_ERZ501745 | MGnify/ENA primary metagenome ERZ501745 (study PRJEB25962, sample SAMEA2042567) | human gut metagenome | biome: human gut; feature: human-associated habitat; material: faeces...
CGGATTGTATCAGCCACTGTATTATTGATATATAAGCTGATCGTACCAACTGCCTCTCCAAGCGCTGTCAGGGAATCCTGCTCAAGCTGTGCAGTCGCATAGCCATCTGCAATCTGTGCCTGCAGTGTGATCTCCCTGTCTTTTCCGGAAAGGACAAAGGTAACCTGATCATCAGCAGTCACACCACTTATTCTTGCAGACAGTAAGGTCGCATCCAGGATTCTGCTGCCTGCAACCGGAGCTACGATATATCCGCTCTGCGTTGCTGCCGGTTTTGCCTGGATGCTTACAGACTTCATCTGCTCCAGAGCATCCTTCTGATTTACGGCAAAGATGCTGTTGTTCTGGTTGAAGAATCTGATAAACGGATCCATCATTTCATGGCCATGCTTCGCACCATCTTCTTTTACAGATTTTACATAAGGGGTATAGAAGCCGTCCTTCTCGCCAAAATTAGCCCATACCAGATAATAGGATGCATTGCTGCCTTTTACTGCATCCAGAATCTCCTGATGCCAGTCCGGTCTTGTATTCTCTGACTTGAGCAATGCAGTCTGGTTATCTCCCTCTGCAACATCATGAGCGGTTCCTGTCTCTGTAACTGCTACCAGCTTGCCATGCGCCTGGGCAAAATCATCCACAATCTGCAGCTCCTTCGTAAAGTTAGTCACAAAAGAATCTCCCTGCTGTGGATTTCTGTGATACATATCAAATCCCACCATATCAACATATCCGTCTCCAGGATAACGTGAAGCATATTCTTCTACAGAAGCAGCTTCCGAGCCTGGTCCGTATACATACAGGAAATTATGTACATTCTTCTCGTCTCTGAGATATTCTACTGTGTACTTGTAGACGCTCTTATAGGTCTGCTCATCACAGAAGGCTGCGCCCCACCAGAACCAGCTTCCGATGTTCTCGTGCCAAGGTCTGAAAATCAATGGGATAAGTTTACCGTCCGCATCTTTCATGGTACCGAAAAAGTCTGCGACACGTGAAAGCCACTGCATGAACATTTCGTGATTTGCTCCACCTTCAAGCACTGACTCCACGACCTTGTCGCTGCTTATGTCCCAGGCGTCTCCGCCGGTAAGAGGATTGCGGACGTGCCAGGAAAATGTCACGATTCCGCCTCTTTCCACATGAGTTACGGCAGCTCGGCTCATAAGTGAGAAATCTACACCGTCCAGATTGGTCTTGTCTCCGAGTTCAATGCCGCCGAGGTCAAACCCCACTACGGCAGGATGAGCCCCGCAGACCATGCGGACATCTGACCTGTCCAGAGAGTCATTCTCAACGTCCTCCACTTTCCAGTCGTGGCCATAGACGAGGGCATCCTGATGAGCGTAATAGAACTTGCCTGATTCCGCCGCCGACCTGAGCGAGTTCAGCAACGATGTAGCGTTCTTGTCGAGTGATCCTGACTTGCAGGCACATCCGGTAATTGCCGTCAATGCAGCCATAACGATAGCAGTTGTCTTTATAAGTTTCATTGTCTGAATGTATTAGCGTGGAGCATTGTCATACACCGATTTGAGCGTATAGGACTTCTCCGTATTGAACATTGCATTTTTCAGTGCAGGGATGATTTGCGCGCCGTTCGCGATATATTCTCCTGTGGGGTGGTTTATGAATCCGCTGGTTTCGCGTCCGGTATCCAGTGCGCCGTTGTCCCAGAGGAACGGAGCAATGCCGTAATTCCTGCAGGCCCTGAAGAAGAACTCGAGGTAGTATTTCTGGAATGATGTCTGACGGGAAGTAGGGCGGTTCACGCACCCGCATTCGCCGAAATAGACAGGAATACCGTTGTCAATGTATTTGGTCTTGAGTTTCGCCATCACTTCCACTACCGGCTTCTCATCTGACGGAGCAGCATTGTTCACTGCGGTATGCCCCCATTCGTCATATTTGGCTTCGAGAGTATAATCATGCGGATCATAACAATGCACCGCCACCAGCAGTTTGCCTTCTGCGGAGTCCTTAGGCAGGACCAGATTCTCGATGGTCAGGTCCGGATTCGTGCAGTAACCGGGTATGCCGAGATACCTTGAAGCATTGTTTCCGCCTGTCTCGCGCACTACATTGACAAACTCCTGGGCCCACTGGTTCACGACGCGATACTGTGCGCCGCCGTCGGTCATGTTGTCTCCCCAGCCCCAGCCTCCGTCATGGAGTTCATTGAAAGGCTCGAAGATGAGGAAGTCGCCCTTGTCCGCGAATTTCTCGGCAATTTGTTTCCACACGGCCTTGAATTCTGCGGTAATCGTCTGATACTCAGCGGATGAAGAAGCAGCCCTCTTGACACTCAGCCAGTATTTGCTGTCAGCCCCGTCGTGGTGGATATTGACAATCGCCATCAGACCTGCCTTCTCGGCATAGCCTACGACCTCAGCCACACGGTTCATCCATGCCTCGTCTATCTTGTATTCAGGCGCCGCACCGATATGTCCCAGCCACGTGACAGGGATACGTACAGCTGTGATTCCTTTTGCTTTCAAACCATCAAAAGTCGCTTGGGTAGCCTTTGCATTGCCCCAGGCAGTTTCGCTTGCGACGCCATTGTTCTGAGCGTCGAGCTGGTTGCCGAGGTTCCATCCGAGTCCGAGTTTCTTCGCTACTGTCCAGGCATTGTTTGTTCCCGGCACTATCTCCGCAAGGAAGTCCTCTGGCTGTTCGGGTGTCACTTCCCTGCCCTTCTGGGTAACGGAAAGCCTTACTCTTTCATTACCACAAACGATTGATACTGAAGCCTTTCTTTCCTCAGAAGACTGATTTTCAGTCACATTGACCTTAATCACGCTTTTCTGGGAAAAAGCTCTTCCGATCTCGGTGCACCAGTCGGACGCGCTGGAAACGAAGCTCGGTTTGGAAGGTGCCGTGACATTGACCTCCTGACTGGAAGCCGCGCTTTCGAACACGAGTTCCAGAGGTGAGGCTGACAGGACAGGTCCGGTCACAGAGCCACCGCTACTTTCCTTGCCGCAAGCAGAGACGGCCATAAGCATCATCGCCGTCGCCAAAATCTTATGTTTCAATGTTTTCATATCAGAATTTCACGTCTTTTCTGTTGATCACTTTAGTATTTGCCAATGCGTTTTTCCAATCGGAGGCCGTATTGTTCCAAGAATATGACCCGTCACTGTTTTTGCAGTACAGCACCGGCTTGCCGTTCTCGTAGTTGCACCAGTTCATAAAATATCCCCAAGGAGCATCCTCCGCGAAGAATTTGTCAGTATCGAGAAGGTTTCCGAACTCGCTGAGCACCACCATCTTCTTTCCTTTCACGCTGTTGTTCACAAACTTGAATGCAGCTGACTGGGAAGTGCCTTTCGCCACATAAAGGTCAGCGCCCACGATGTCCACATAATCGTCACCCGGATACCAGGCGCGGGCTTTCTCCAGATCAGTGCAGAGTTTGCCCTGTTCATTGGTCTGGACTGTCCAGACCCATATCAAGTTGTGCAGGCCATAAGTGCCCTGAAGCTGGTCGCGCAGATACTTCCACAGTCTTGTGCAAGGCTCCGCTCCGCCATCGCCCCACCAGAACCACGAGCCCCATGAATAATCCCCGGCCGCCTCATGCAAAGGTCTGAAGATCACAGGGATACCGGCATTCTGAAGAAGCTTCAGATACCCGGCTATCTTACGTATCTGACTGTCAATCACCTTCCTCTGCCAAGTCCCTTCTTTAAGAGCCTCATTGATGTCAAATGTGGTTCCTGACGAATAGAACGCATACTTGTTGATGTCGGTCTCGCCTTCTTTCGACGGTACTGACCAATGCCAGCCCACCTGGATGATGCTGCCTGTGTCCCAAGCCTTCTTTACAGGAGTGATGTCTCCGTAATCCGGACAGCCGCTCCATGCTTTTGCCGGCCAGTTGAGGAACAGATAGTCGAATCCTACGATGGCAGGATATTGGCCGGAAACGCTTTCCAGCATATCCGCATAGGTAGTTTCCCAAGCCGTTCCGCCCATAGCACCGCTCAATGTCTTCTTTCCATAGTTCTGAAGCAGGTATGCATAGAGTTTCTTTGCATTCGTAGTGGCCGATGCGTCAGTGAGAGACTGTGACGGATTCCTGTCATAGTCGGACTCGTCCGCCTTCACCGAGAACCTGTAGGACAATGCCCCGACCGGATTGCTCTTGAATCCGGAGATGGCTCCGTCCACCACTGAAAGCGTATATGAGACACCCTTACGGAGCCCGGAGAGCTTCACGGTGACATCCTTATTGTAAGCGAGCGCACTCGACACTGTCGCCTCATTATCAATGCTTACTTTCCGCGCATCAGGCAGTTTCACGTTCTGGTCGAAAGTGAATTTCACTTCCAATGTCTCTCCTGAGACCTCACTTTCGTCCGCCGGAACCACACTGACCAATGACGGAGCTTCTGCTGCAGGACTGTCCGGCTCACCTGAACTCTTCTCCCCGCATGCGCACACGGCAAACGACACAGCCGCGACCATCAACAAATTATATATCCGCATATTCATAGTTTTGATTGGATCCCGGCAGCAGGGTCAGCCGCTGCCGGAATAAGTTTAGAGTACAGCTATTTCTGTCAATGTGAAATTACATCCTGTAATAACCATACCTCCGTTTGCGATGAGGTCATCCAGATTCGTCTGTGTCATCACGACTTCCACACGTGTCTGACCTGCAGTCATTTCCTCAAACACCTTTTCAGGAAGTTCGCCCCAGCCGTCACCATGACGCAGCGAGAACTGCCAATATGTCTGGGCCGTATCCTGGGTCAATGTGAAAATCAGTTTCTGGCCGGCCTTGACTGTGGACCAGTCGAAGCCTCCCCAAGCGAGGTCCTGGTTTCCGCTCCAGTTACCTGCTGCGAACGTTCCTTTCCAGATGGTCTTCTCCTGAGGGATTTCCTGGACGATTTCTATCTTGGTGAACGTGATGTCTGAACCCTGGATAATGAAACCGAGGTTCTGCTTATCTTCCGCATCACCCTTCTTCGCCTGGATATTGTCCAGAATTTCCTGGGTCAATGTAACCTCCGTACATCTGTTGACTTCACCTTTGTCATCCCAGCCGAAAATATCCTGAGGGACAAGCACATTCTTTCCGATTTCCGGGAACACGACTCCGGACCAGTCACCGTAATTGAGCTGAGCCTGACACCAGGTCGGTCCGTTGTAAGTGTAATAGAGTCTCATCTTGGAGCCTGCCTTGACATCGAGGAAGTTGGCCGCCGGGACAAGCACTCTGCCGCCGTCATTCCATGTGATAGGGCAACTGCCTTCCCAAGCCGTGATGAATTTCTGCTCGAGGAGAACGCCTATTCTTGAAGGGCATGTCTCGGTGTCACCGTTAAGAAGATTGAACACGATATCGTAGGTACCGATAGTGTTATACGGCATTATGAATGAGATTTCCTTGTCCGAACGGGCCGTATAGGTCACGACTTTGGCCTCACCGATGAATATGTTCTCGATCATCATGAAGTTTTCTCCCTTGAGTGTCACTGTTGCCCCTATATGCTCGGCAGACGGCAATTCGTTCACGACTATAAAAGAATCGTAAGAAAGTTTGATGTCAGCATCCGGTGTCACTGTCTCGCCATTGAACTGGGTGAGGACTATTTTTCCGGATACGGATGAGGCTGTGGTAGTGAGGACAAGTCGAGTTCCGTCTTCATTGGCCTTGCCATCTGCAATTTCAACCGCCTTTCCTCCGAGGGTGGCGCTGCTGATCAGGTCCAGGTCAGTACCTTCCACAACGATAGACTCACCGGCCATGAGTTCTGTAGGAGAAACCTTCGTAACGACAGGTTTTACGAGAGTGAAAGCGACTTCCGCCTCGTCTCCGTTGGCCATCTTGAGTTTCACATTGCCTTCAGTTGCTGCTGCAGGAACTGTAACTGAGATTTTCCCATCCTTGAACTCAAATGCATTGACATCACCGGCTGAAGGGAACTCCACAAAACTCACCACATCTAAATCTTTCCCTGAGACTTCCAGAGCCGCCCCTGCCTTTACTGGTAACGGAGCTGCCTTGAGGCCAGTAGGAACTACCATCTCTACAGTTCCCGCCTTGAAGGTCTTTCCGGCATAGCTCACGGCTTTGATATCTCCCGACCGCATTTCATGAGGAATAGTGAAAGTCAATGTCTTGCCATCTTTGGAGACCACAAGGCCCTCAGATTCAATGGTGATAAAACCTTCGAGCTGCACCTCCTTAATCATATCGAGATAAGTACCTGAAATAGTAGCCTCATTATTAGGCTTCCAAGCAGAAGCCTTAACTGAGGACACTGTAGGATCACCTATCTGAATTTCGTTCTCAGAATAGATGAGATTTGCAATTTCACCTTCATCTGAAAGAACGATTTTTCCGGTAATTGCAGAGGACGGAATGATGACAGATGCATTGTGCCTGTCGATATGCTTCACCTGAGCCACAGCGCCGCCCTCGAATGTAACGCTCATTACAAGATTCATATAGTCACCCTGGAGTTTCACCTCGTCACCAGGCATGGCAGGAGTCTTGGCTGTAGTGAACTTGTCCAGCACGATAGGTTCCGTGTATTCGAGTTCTGTCGCTGTAGTAAACACCTTTCCGTCAGAGGATTTGAGAGTGATTTTTCCCACTTCCGGACCTTCTGCAGGAAGCACCACACGGATTTCGCTCTGCTTTCCGGATGAAACCACTTCGATCTGAGTAAGCGGCTCCACTCCCGGCACATCAACCTCGACGATCTTGTCGAGATTGCTGCCGATGAAGGTCAATGCACCGCCGCGCATCACAGGATTAGGACCGTAGGAAACGAGCCTTACCTGCTTGCCGGAGTACTGGGCTGTATCAAGTTCCTCATTTGAGCAGGCTGCTGCAGAGCAGACCAATGCCGCAAACAGGATTGAGAGTCTAAATATGTTTTTCATAATATGTTTTCCTCGAATTATTTGTTAGGGACGGCCCTGATATTGTCAATCTGGATCATCGGAGTACTTGATGAACCTCCGGCAGCGCCTGCCGCAAGGAAGAGTTCCATTCCTGAGAATGATTCAGGAGTGAGTGTTCCCGTAGCCTTGTCACCTGTCCAGTACCATACGAATTCAGTTGCAATCGGCAAAGATACTGTAATCCATTTTCCGCCGGTATCGAATGAGCCGGTTTCTTTCCACGGCATGTAAAGCGCCCTCGGAAGTGAAAGCTTGTCATCGTGGAAATATGTGTTGTTTGCCGTCTGCATCGTAATCTGGGATTTGCCAGCAAAGATAACCTGCATAGGGCAGCCTTTCCACGGATGTTCAGAAGGAATTCTCAATTCGAACTTGATGGTCATATTGGAGAAGTCCTTGAAGTCCACAACCTTGGTAAGGTCGATTCCGTCCGGATCGTCGAAGGTCTCAGGCGTATTCCAGTTGCCTGGCCAGTATTCGAAATGGTAACCGTCATCAGCCCAGTCGGTTCCGTCAGCCTTGAGCACCACGCCATCCTTATAGAGCTGGAGATAGTTGCCGCTGAACGAGTTGGCGTCTGACTGTATGGTCTGGTTATGCCATCCGTGATTTCCTCTCGCGTCATCGAATGTGAAGAGCATTCCTCTGTCATCCTGATACATGAATGAGGACTGGCCTGTTCCGGATTCCGTGGTCACCTTGATTTTTCCAGGAAGCGCACCCTCCGGAATGACCACATCGAATGAACTGAATGTGAGGTTGGAAATCTTGGTCGCCTCAGCACCGGTGAATTCCACGGTCATAGGCTCGTAGAAGTAATTTCCCTTGACAGTCACCGTCTCGCCCGGTTTTGCGTATTCGAATGACATTGAGTTTATTACAGGAACCGGTGGCAGCACCTTGAAGTCGAAGGTCGTGGTGTCCTTTGCATTGTTCACCATGTATATCTTGTCTGTCTGCTTGACAGGCAGCACTTTAGGCACGGCCACTATAAGAGTGTGGTCCGTAATGTAACTTGTGTTAAGGATCGCCTGCTGGTCATTGAACCAGAGTTCCTTGATACTGCGCAGATTGTCTCCGAGCAGACATACGACTTCATCCATAAAGGCTCCTGTGATGGTCAGGTCCCTGTCCGCATACCTTACGGAATACACGGTAGGATTTCCGTCCGCAACCTTGTAACGGTCAGGATAGTCGATGCTGTCGCACGAAAGGAACATCGTGGCCGCAGCAGCGGAAACCGCTATGATATTGAGTAATTTTATAGTTTTCATATCCGTATTGACTAAAAGTTATAGTGATATTCGGAACGGACATCCACGTGTACCGCTTCAGCTCCGGATGCCATGTTGCCGTTGAAGATGATATCCTCGGTAGGCATCGGCAGGGTGAAGCTTGAGGCAGTGACGTTAGGATTGTCATCTTTTGGATTATAGGTAACCTTGCTTGCGTCCCATTCGCCTGAATAGTCGAACTTCTCTCCTATCCAAGTCTGCCATACTTTATTGAGGCCATCCCAACAAGACCTCTTCTGGGCCTTGAGCTCTGCGATGCAGGCATCTACATCATAGTAGGAACGACGTACATAGTCATACCAGCGGTCGCCTTCACCAGCGAGTTCGAGACGGCGCTCTTTCCATATGTCATTCCATGTCACGTTATCCAGAGCCTTCGCGCCGGCACGCTCACGTACTTTGTTCACATACTCCTTGGCAGCGGCATTGTCAGTATTCACAACAGCCTCAGCATAAATGAGATATATATCTGAAAGACGGAGAATGTGAGTAGGAAGCTGGTTGGCCATATTCATCGGAGTGATGCCCAATGCAGAGACATGGTCCTGATTGTTTCCGTACAGATTCTTCACGTTGTTGGCGCCGGTATTGCACTGGAGTTCTCCGCCCGGTCCGCCTTTGCCGTATCCGTCCTTGTCATAGATGAAACGGAGGTAGTCGAAACCTTTCTTGCTTCCGGAGTAGGTCTTGTCTGCCCAGAAATAGCTATATACATCACCAGGAAGCATCATCGTAGCATGACGACGGATGTCAGAGTTGTCGCGGACTGCAGGATTGTCAGTAGCGGTGCAGCCGAATGCAGCCTGAAGGTCCACTGAAGGACCGCCGTAACCGCCCCAGCAGTCACCATTCTCATCGAAACCTTCTGGAGCCAAGTCGCTCTGGAGGGTGTTCTGAGAAGTCCACTGAGTACCTACTGTCCAGCGCCATGCAATCAGAATTTCGTCGCAGAACTGGTTAGAGCCACGGAAGATGTCCTCGTAGTGCTCCATCAGTCCTCTGCCTGAGTTCTCGATGACATCCTTGGCATATTCGGCTGCCTTCTTCAAATCGTCCTGATTCAAGGAGCCCGAAACACCAGCCTTGGTCAGATAAACCTTACTGAGCAGACCTTCTGCACAGTAGTAGTCGATGCGACCCGAAGTGCTCTTTTCCTTAGGAAGAAGCTCCATCGCCTTTTCCAGGGTCATGATGATATATTCATAAACATCAGCTTTCTCTACCTTGCTAACACTATTGTAGTCACCTTTACCAAGACTTTCTGAGTTGCTGTGGATGATAGGCACATCACCGAAGGTACGTACCAGATAAAAGTATGCCATCGCCTTCCAGGCAAGACACTCGCCCATGCACTGGTTTTTTACCTTTTCTGAGGTGTTGATGGCGTTCTTCAATGATTCGTAAACGGTACTGCAGTGACCAATCTCTGCCCAGAGTGAGTAAGACATGTTTACCAGGTCCTCATCGGTACCATTGGTACTGAAGTTCATGTAAGGGCTTGAGCCCCAATACATATTACCCGACATAACCTCACCAACCTTGATGAAACCACGCTGGAAATCATACCAAGGTGAGTTAGAGAGATAGTTTACGCCCGAGATGCAGGAAGCATCACCGTTGTAATAGTTCTCTGTGTTGTAATTGTCCTCTACAGGTTTGTCAAGGAAGTCTCCGCAAGAGGTCATTCCCATACCGAGGAGCATTACAAATGCTGTATATTTAATATTCTTAAATTTCATAACTGTTCGTTTTGGATATTAGAATGATAAGTTCAAACCAAATGTAACGGTGGTTGGAGAAGGGTAGCGACCGAAATCCAGACCATATACATTCGCACTCTGAGTAGAGAGACCTACCTCTGGGTCGTAACCGCTGTAACCGGTGATGGTGAAGAGGTTAGATGCTGTGAGAGTCAGTCGGAGATTGGTCAGACCAATCTTCTGGATGAGCTTCTGGTCGAATGTGTATCCCAGAGCCATGCTCTTCAAGCGGAGGTATGAACCATCCTCGATATAACGGTCGCTGAATGCGTCGTTATCGTTAGGGTCGTTGATGGATGCACGTGGGTACATCGAGTTTGGATTGTCAACGGTCAGATTAGAGATGTTGTCATACCAGTTACCAGTCTGGTTTCCATCCTTGGCTACGAGGTGAACTCGCTTGTTGACATCTTTCAACTGGTTGCTCCATGGAGAGTTCATGTGAGTCATCTTCATGTTCAGATAGTTGGCTACCTTGGCGCCTACAGAACCATTGATGAAGATATTCAGGTCGAAGTTCTTGTAGCGGAAGGTATTGTTCCATCCG